>Ga0114996_10000050_pt1 | contig 147707 bp, 139 predicted proteins | sample ArcticOcean_MG_C_4_FD_87039 | JGI IMG/M metagenome (GOLD analysis project Ga0114996, IMG submission 87039) | Marine microbial communities from western Arctic Ocean - ArcticOcean_MG_CB4_134 | ecosystem: Environmental > Aquatic > Marine > Oceanic | place: Arctic Ocean: Canada Basin | collected...
AAAATAACAAACCAAAATCAACAGAAAGTTTTTATAAACAATTAAATTTAATATCAATTAAATTAGTTAAATCTAGGCCTACGGGTTCAAATTTAAAATGGGCAATCGATAGAATGCTTAAGGTTGCTAAAAAAATTGAAAAAACAGTATTAATTCATGAATCTCTAATAAAGGAAGCCAAGATAATACACAGTGAAGATATAGAATCTAACTATAGCATTGGTGAATTAGGAGCTAGCCTCCTAAATCACAACACAAGAATACTGACACATTGTAATGCCGGAGCACTGGCAACAGGAGGATATGGCACGGCACTTGGAGTTATTAAATCCGCAAATCATCAAGGAAAAATATCCAAGGTTTATTCAACTGAAACTAGACCTCTATTACAAGGATCAAGATTGACTATATGGGAACTGATAAATTCAAATATTGACGCATATTCAATACCCGATTCTGCTGCTGGCCACTTAATGCAAAAAAAAAAAATAGACACTATTATTGTAGGAGCTGACAGAATTACTTCGAATGGAGATGTAGCTAATAAAATTGGAACTTATACTTTAGCAATATTAGCTAAAGCCAATAATATTGCTTTCTATGTAGCTGCACCAACAAGTACTATTGATATGAAACTTACAGATGGATCCCAAATACCTATTGAAGAAAGAGGAAGAAAAGAAGTAGCAAGTATAAATAATATGAAAATTATTCAAGATCATATAAAAATATATAACCCTGCATTTGATGTCACCCCAAATAAATTCATAACATCAATAATAACTGAAAAAGGAGTTATATATCCTCCATACAATTTAAATATAAACAAAATATTCGGAGGTAAAGATGCCTAAACTAAAAGTTGCATTTATAGGAGGGTCTGGCTTATATAATATTGAAGGGATTTTAAAAATAGAAAAACTTGAAATTGATACTCCCTTTGGAAAAACTAGTGCTCCAATAACTATAGGAGAATTAAATAATTCAAAAATTGCATTTTTACCTAGGCACGGACTTAATCATCAAATCAACCCTTCTGAGATACCTTCCAAAGCAAATATATACGCTTTAAAATCAATTGGCATAAATAAAATAATCTCCTTTAGTGCCGTTGGAAGTTTGCAAAAAGAAATAGCACCCTTACAGTTAGTAATACCAAATCAAATTATTGACCGAACAAAATCTAGACCATCAACTTTTTTTGAAAATGGAATAGTTGCCCATGTCTCATTTGCTGATCCATTTTGTAAAAGATTAAACAAATTTTTAATTAAAACAGGTGAAAGTTTAAATATAGATCTACATCAAAATAAAACTTATTTAGCAATGGAAGGTCCTCAATTTTCTACTAAAGCAGAATCCAATTTATACAGGAGTTGGAGAGCTGATATAATAGGAATGACTGCAATACCAGAAGCAAAACTAGCTCGTGAAGCAGAAATATGTTATTCAATAATTGCTACAGTTACAGATTATGACTGCTGGCATGAAACTGAAGAAGACGTATCTGTAGAATTAGTAGTACAAAATTTAATAAAAAACCTAGATACAAGTAAAAAAATGATCTATGAAATAACTAGCTCCCTTAATATAGATAATGATTGCGAATGTTCTAATGCTCTTAAAAATGCTATCATTACTAATAAAGATTCAATCCCAAATAATATTAATGAAAAACTTTCTCTATTTACAAAAAAATATTTATAGGAGTTATAAATGCCCTCACAAGTACCTGGAGAACCATATCAACGTATAACTGTAGATGAAGCTTCGGAAATATATGATTCAATAGATACTGTATTCATTGATGTAAGAAGAGAGGATGAATATATTAATGGACATATTAAAGATGCCATATTTATACCTGTTGACGATATTTTAGCACGAATTGATGAATTACCTCAAAACAAAAAATTAGTTTTCATTTGTGCTGCTGGTGTAAGAAGTGGATTAGCATGTGAAATGTCAGCTGCAATGGGTATAAATTCAGATTTATTATATAGTATAATTGAAGGAACTGAAACTTGGATAGAAAAGGGTAATCCTACAAGTTATGGATCAGAAAAATAATTAAAAAATGACGTTATTAGTAATTGGTACTGTTGCTTACGATTCTGTAAAAACCCCGAGTGGAAGTGTTGAAGAATCTCTTGGAGGCTCAGCAACTTATTTTTCAATTTCTAGTAACCATTTTAAAAAAACCGAGTTAATTGCAGCAATAGGTGAAGATTTCAAAAAAGAACATAAAATTTTATTTGAAAAATATGGGATAGGTATTAGCGGCTTACAGACATATCCCGGAAAAACTTTTCGATGGAGTGGATCTTATCACTCAAACAATTTAAATAAACGTGACACTATAAAAACAGATTTGAATGTATTAGCAAATTTTGACCCTCAGTTACAACATCCACATAATTCAACTGATCATTTATTTTTAGCAAATATAGATCCGGAATTACAAATCAAAGTTTTAAAACAAATAAATCCACGTCCTAAATTAATAGGAATAGACAGTATGGATTTTTGGATAAAATCAAAAAACCCGCAACTTGAAAAACTTTTCCCAATGGTAGACATATTGTTTTTAGACGAAAATGAAGCCAAAATGGTAACGAGAAAATCAAATTTGTTCGCAGCTGCAGAATCTTTATCTCAAAAAGGCACTCGAATTATAATAATTAAACGAGGAGAATTTGGTTCTCTAGTTTTTAATAATAACTCTATGTTCAACTGCCCAGCTTATCCTATAAAAAACCCTGTAGACCCTACTGGAGCAGGAGATTCTTTTGCAGGAGGAGTAATGGGATATTTAGCAAGCTGTAAAAAAATCAATGATGCTAATATCAGAAAAGCCGCTATATTTGGTTCGGTAATGGGCTCATTTGCTGTTGAAAGCTTCAGTATAAACCAACTTGAAACCGTATCAAAAAAAGAAATTATTAATAGATTTGAATTCTTGTACTCTTCAGGAAGATTTTCTAAATTAAATGATAAAGAAATCACAAAAATCATATACTAATGTCTGTACTGAACTAATATAAAAATATACAATATATATATACTACGAAATTAATATATATACTTTAGAAATTATGGGAGAATAAACTTGAATACAAAAAAAATGGCTGGTGATGTAAAAGATATCTCTCTAAAAGAAAAAGGAATTAATAGAATTGAATGGGCAGCAAGAGAGATGCCTGTTTTAAATCAAATCCGAAAACGTTTTTTGCAAGAGAAGCCATTAAATGGATTAATATTAAGTGCATGCTTACATGTCACTTCTGAAACTGCAAATTTAGCATTAGCCTTAAGAGATGGAGGAGCAGAAGTAGCTTTATGTGCAAGCAACCCTTTAAGTACTCAAGATGATGTAGCAGCTGCATTAACAAACCATTACGGAATACCTACATTTGCAATTAAAGGAGAAAATGACTCCACCTATTATGAACATTTAAATTCGGTATTAGACTTTAATCCAAATATTACATTAGATGACGGTGCTGATCTTGTAGCTTTAATACATACTGAAAGAACTGATGTTCTTCCAAATGTAATTGGCGGATGTGAGGAAACTACTACAGGTGTAATAAGGCTAAAAAGCCTCTCTGCATCTGGCGAATTAAAATACCCCATAGTCGCAGTGAATGATGCTGATACTAAACATTTTTTTGATAATCGATATGGAACTGGGCAAAGTACTCTGGATGGTATTACAAGAGCCACAAACGTATTATGGGCAGGAAAAAAAGTTGTTATAATTGGATATGGATGGTGTGGAAGAGGTGTAGCTACTAGAGCTAAAGGAATGGGTTCCCAAACGATTATTACAGAAGTAGATGCTATAAAAGCCTTAGAAGCTGCTATGGATGGTCATGAAGTGATGAAAATGGAGGAGGCTGCAAAAATAGGAGATATATTTATAAGTTTAACAGGTGGATTAAATGCTATTGATACAGAACACATAAATTCTATGAAAAATGGTGCATTAATTGCAAACAGTGGCCACTTTAATGTAGAAATAAACATTAAAGCTTTAGATGAATTATCTGGAAAAAAACGACGTGTTAAAGATTTTGTTGATGAATATACATTATTAGACGGAAGGAAAGTATATTTACTTGGAGAAGGAAGATTAATTAACCTAGCAGCAGCAGAAGGGCACCCATCCGCTGTGATGGATATGAGTTTTGCAAACCAAGCACTATCTACAGAATATATGTATAAGAATGCTTCATCTTTAACTCCACAAGTATATCCTGTTCCTAAATCAATAGATACTCAAGTTGGACAAATGAAATTATCATCTATGGGAATTAATATTGATACATTAACAGCAGAGCAAGAAAAATACTTAGCTAGTTGGGAAATTGGTACTTAATATTTAAAAGGAGGAAAACTTATGGCGTTTAGTTTTATTGACTCCAAATCTTACTTATATACTTCAGAATCCGTAACTGAAGGTCATCCAGACAAATTATGTGACCAAATTTCTGACAGTATTCTAGATGAAATCTTTAAAGAAGATCCATTAGCTAGAGTTGCCTGTGAAACAGCCACGACTACTAACTTAGTAGTTATACTTGGAGAAATAACTACTACAGCAAGAGTCAATTATACAGAAATAGCTAGAAAAACACTTAAAAGCATAGGGTATAACAACTCTAACACAGGTATAGATTGGCAAACTTGTGAAGTCATTGTAAAAATACACGAACAATCTTCAAATATCAGTGCTGCAGTAACTACTGCTCTAGAGCATAGAAAAATCAATTCTAAGCCAACTAATACTGAAGTAGATTCTGTTGGAGCAGGAGATCAAGGTATGATGGTAGGGTTTGCATGTAATGAAACCCCTGAACTCATGCCAATGACGATATCATTATCTCATCAATTAACTCAATTATTAACTAAAGTTCGTAAAAATACCATAATCCCTTATTTAGGGCCTGATGGAAAATCTCAGGTTACAATTGAATATGAATTTGGAAAACCTAAAAGAATCCATACAATCATTATTAGTACTCAACACGATGAAGATGTTTCTATTGAATCAATAGAAACAGATATAATAAAACATGTAATTAACCCAGTAATACCACCTGAATTACTTGATAAATCTACTAGAATTTTAATCAATCCTTCAGGTAAATTTGTCATAGGAGGCCCGCACGGTGATGCCGGACTTACTGGCAGGAAAATACTTGTAGACACATATGGTGGAGTTGCTAGGCATGGCGGCGGCGCATTTTCAGGAAAAGACCCAACTAAAGTAGATAGATCTGGAGCTTATGCAACACGTTATGTAGCAAAAAATATAGTAGCCGCAGGTATAGCTGACCGTTGCGAAGTACAAGTTTCTTATGCTATTGGCGTATCTTCACCAATATCAATATCTGTTGAAACTTTTGGAACTGGCCATATTCCTGATAGTAATATAGTTGAATTAATCAATAGACATTTTGATTTACGTCCAGGAGCTATAATAAGGGACTTAAACTTAAGACGACCAATTTATCAGAATACAGCATCATATGGACATTTCGGAAGATTAGATATTGAGTTTCCATGGGAAAGAACTGATAAATCTGAGATTTTAAAAAAAGAAGCCTTTTAAAAAATGCCTATAAAATTCGGGACAGATGGATGGCGAGCAATTATAGCAAAAGATTATACTTTTGCTAATGTTCAAATATGTGCCCAAGCAATATGTAATTTATTGAAATCCAATAAAGAAGAATCAAAAGGTATTGTAATAGGCTATGATACACGTTTTTTATCCAAAGAGTTTGCAAAATCAGTAGCACAAGTAACAACAGCCAATAGTATTAATACGTATCTATGTGATGGCCCTTCTCCGACCCCTGTAATTGCTCATAATGTAACATCATTGAAAGCAGCTGGAGGAATAGTAATTACAGCTAGTCACAACCCTCCAAATTGGAATGGTTTTAAATATAAACCTGATTATGGAGGCAGTGCTTCGACTGAGGTTATAAAGAAAATAGAGCAAGAATTATCTGAAATAAATTCAACCAATTTAGTATATTCAATATCTTTAACTGATCTAGAGTCAAGTATCTATCTGAAATATTTCAATCCAAATCCAAGTTATATTAAACATATATCATCTTTAGTAGATATCGAAATAATTAGAAATTCTGGATTATCAATAGCTATTGATTCTATGTTTGGTTCAGGATCAGGTTATTTAACTAGTATTTTATCTGGAGGAAAAACAAAAACATATGAAATGAACAGTGAATTCAACCCTGCATTTCCAGGTATAAAACAGCCAGAACCAATTGAACAGAACCTGAATAATTTAATACAGCAAATAAAAACAAATAAAAATATAAATATAGGTTTAGCAACAGATGGAGATGCTGATAGACTTGGAGTAATTGATGAAAATGGCAAATATATTTCTACTCTAGAAGTATTTGCACTAATATCACTATATAAATTAAAAATACTAAATCAAAGAGGACCAATAGTTAAGTCAATAACTATGACTAATATGATTAATAAACTTGGAAAGATATATGGAGTCCCTATATATGAAACACCAGTTGGCTTTAAACATTTAGGTAAAGTAATGATGGAACAAAAAGCTTTACTAGCAGGAGAAGAGAGTGGCGGCTATGCATTCAAAGGTAATATCCCTGAAAGAGACGGAATATTAAGTTCTTTAATATTCCTTGAAATGCTAGTACGAATGAAGAAAAATGCTTCAGATTTAGTTAAAATGTTATTTGATGAAGTTGGACCTCACAAATACCAAAGAGTAGACTTAGAAATTAACGAAAAAGAAAAATCATTACTACATAACAAAATAAAATCGTGGAATCCCTCTAAAATTGGACCCTATATAGTAACAAATACTGAAAATCAAGATGGCTTTAAGTATATCTTAGAAGAAGGCTACTGGGCTCTAATCCGTTTTTCAGGAACTGAACCTCTATTAAGATTACATGTAGAAGGAAAATCACATGATCATATTGAACAAATTCTAAAAGAAATTAATAGTATCCTCTTCGATAAAAAAACTATAATCTAACTTAACGCTAACAAATTAGTCAATTATAAAATATGGATTCAAAATTAAAAGAAATAATGATTTTAATGGATGGACATGCATTAGTTCATCGAGCTTATCACGGAATCAAGCAACCCTTAACTCTTAGATCTACAGGTCAAGAAGTAGGTGCGATATTTGGTTTTTTAAATAGTTTATTTCGAACTTTAAATGATTACCAACCTAAATATTGCGCAATCACATTCGACCTACCTCATCCTACATTCAGACATGAAATGTTTAAAGAATACAAGGCACATAGACCTCCAACTCCTCAAGAATTAATTAATCAATTCGATAAAATAAAAGAAGTACTAAAAACTTTAAAAATACCTATATTTGAAGTTAAAGGATATGAAGGGGATGATGTATTAGGCACATTAAGCCGGCTAGCCGAAAAACAAGAGGTCGAATGTCTTATCCTAACTGGAGACACTGATACACTCCAACTTGTTTCACCTCTTGTAAAAGTATTATTATCGCATGGATCTCAAAAAAAGACTTTATATGATGAAAAAAAGGTTGAAGAAAGATACGATGGACTTGGTTCTCAATCTATAGCTGAAATAAAAGCATTACAAGGTGACCCCTCAGATAATATACCTGGTATACCTAGAGTAGGAGGAAAAACCGCTATTAAATTATTAAAAGAATTTGGTTCTATTAAAGGCATATATGATAATATTGCTAAAATACCCACTGGAAAAATACGCGATTCTTTAATTGAAAATGAAGATCTAGCTTATAAATGTAAAACTCTTACTACAATTGAAAGAAAAATACCTATAAATTTAGATTTAGATAAAACGATTTTTTGGCAATTTGAAAGAACAAAAATCATAGAAGAATTAAATAGTTTAGAATTTTCTAGCTTAATATCCAGAATTCCAAGAATGAATAACTCTATTGAAAAAGTATCCGAAATATCTGATGACACACTAATTTACTCATTCGATGGAAATAATAACATAATTGTAGACAATGAAAAAAAACTTAAAGAAATGTATGATGAATTATCTGATTTAGGACTTTTTTCATTCGATACAGAAACTACATCAATTAATCCTATGTCAGCAATCTTAGTAGGTATATCTTTTGCTACTTCTACTGGGAAAACTTGGTATTTACCAGTAAGACATAAAAATGAATGTCAACAAATTGATCTAAATATCAGTTTAGATTATATAAAAAGATTACTTGAGAATAAATTTATTAAAAAAAATGTTCATAATGGTTATTATGATACTTGCGTTCTACTAAATGACAATATAAATGTTACTAATATTGGATTTGACTCCATGGTTGCTGCACATCTTTTAGGAAAGCGTTCTATTGGTTTAAAATCTTTAGTATTAGAATATTTCAACCATGAGATGGTTGATATAAAGCAATTAATTGGAAAAGGGAAAAACCAAATAACTATAGATAATGTAAGTATCAAAAACACATCATCTTATGCGATGGCAGATTCATACTTCACTCAAAAATTGAGTTTAATTCTATATAAAGAATTAAAGGATAATAATTTATTAAATTTATATGAAAAAATTGAAATAAAACTCATAGATTTATTAGTAGAAATGCAACGTACTGGAGTAGCAATAAACGAATCTGTTTTAAACGATTTATCAAATGAATTATCAAATAGATTAGAAGATATCACCAACAAGATATATTTAATTGTTGGACATGAATTCAATCTGAATTCACCTCAACAATTAAGTTCAATTTTATTTAACGAACTCAACTTACCTACTACCAAAAAAAATAAATTAGGCTATTCTACAAATGCCTCTGAACTAGAACAACTAAGAACACATTTAAATAAATCTATATCAGATAAAATAAACCCCAAATCAATTTCAGTATTAGATTATATCTTAGAATTTCGTCAATTATCAAAACTTAAATCAACTTATGCAGATGCACTCCCGTTAATGATTAACTCCAATACAAAAAGAGTTCATCCTAATTATAACCAAACTGGTACAACAACTGGAAGATTTTCAAGTAATGATCCTAATATACAAAACATACCTATACGGACACCAATAGGGAGGAGAGTAAGGCAAGCTTTTATTGCTGAGGATTATCCTAATCAATATCTTCTATCTGCTGATTATTCACAAATAGAACTTAGAATACTTGCACATATTTCAGAAGATCCTATTCTAATAAAAGCATTCCAAGAAAATGAAGATATTCACTCAGCTACAGCTTCTTCAGTTTATAATACCCCTATAAAGTCAATTACAAGTGAAATGCGCAGGATAGCTAAAATCATGAATTTTGGAGTATTATATGGTTTAAGTCCTTATGGTATAAGCCAACAAACAGATCTAAACCCTGCTCAAGGAGCTAAATTTATAGAGTCTTACTTTAATAAATATCCAAATATAAAGCTTTATATAGAAAATACAAAAACTTATGTAAAAGAATTTGGATATGTACAAACTCTTTTAGGTAGAAAAAGGTATATTCCAGAAATAGATTCTACTAATCATTTAATCAGGTCATCTGCAGAACGTATGGCAATAAATTTACCAATTCAAGGAACTGCAGCAGATATGATTAAAATTGCAATGATAAATATCAAAAAATCTTTATCTGATAATGAACTGAAAACAAAAATGATTATACAAGTACATGATGAATTGATTTTCGAAGTGCCTAAAGAAGAACTTAAAAAAAGCACAGAAATAATTATTACACATATGGAATCAGCAATGAAACTTAAGGTACCTATATTCGTTGACGCAAAGATTGGTCCTAACTGGGCAGAATTAGAAGAAATAAAAACTAAATTTAATCATATTTAGATTAAAGGCATTCCTTAATTCATAAATTGACTGGTATAATAATTATACAAAAAAATAGCGGGAGTAACTCAGCGGTAGAGTTCCTGCCTTCCAAGCAGGGTGTCGCCAGTTCGAATCTGGTCTCCCGCTCCATCTTTTTTGTATTTAAAATTAGTGTTTTTATTAAATCCCAATATGTTCACTGAACAGTCGAAACACCTTTTATAACACTGCTATTCAATTCTATTCATTTATATACATCTTAAATATAATTCCATTTTCTTATTCTAATTTCCCTTCTGTTTTCATTTTTATCTTAACTTCACTTACTATCCTTTAGAAAGAACTATTTCCCCTCGAATAATATATACCCTAGAACGTATTAGAACCCCCTTTAAACGCCTTTAATACCTTTATTGGTCTACTTTTACACACTTGGCCTTGCTCCCCTTTGTGGGCAGCATGAAAAAGCATCTTAAATTTATTAGCAATATAAACGTCTAAAAAACTGTCAACCATATATAAAATATCAATATTTTATTCTTAACATACTTATTGATAAAAATATTTTTTTTTTGAAGCACCTTATTATGGATAGATTAATGTATCTAATTGAATCAAGACCAAACTTCTGAGAAGATAGGGTTATTGATATAACTAATCTTTTTAATGTCGTTTATGTAACTGGAGGTCCTTTTGAGTGAGCAACAATACTTCTCTTTGGCAGAAGCTAATCAACTAATTCCATGGTTAAAGGATAAGTTGGAAGAAATTTCTTCGTTGGCATTTAATGTCACTCCAGATTCAGAATCTAGGATACTCAAGCAGCGATTAACATCTAAAATTCAAACAAACGGTACTAGTAAGTCTGTAAAAGATGTATCAGGATTACAAAAAGACAAGGAAAAAGTCGAAAAACAACTCGAAGGGATACTAGAAGATATTAAGGAGAAAGGGATTATTTTGAGGGATATTGGAAATGGACTTTCTGATTTTCCATCTGTCAAAGAAGGAGAAGATATATTCTATTGTTGGACTGCGGAGGAGACACAAATTCAATATTGGCATTATCGTTATGAGGGTTACAAGGGAAGAAAGCCTATTTGAAAGGTAAGCCCATAAAAAAGCCACACTAAAGCTGATTAATACTGAATCTTAATAAAGAAAAAATATTTTTACCTACATGGGAATTAGGTCCTATTGGTTTTTACAAATTATCTAGTATAGGATTTTTTTCATTTAAAACATTTTATAAAAATTTGATTCATTAAATTATTTGAACATATTCATCATATTTTTAGGCATTTTACCAGAAGCAACTTGTTTCATTAATTTTTGAGCTTGTTTAAATTGATTTAACAACTGGTTTACATCTTGAGGATTTGTGCCACTACCAGAAGCAATACGGCGTCTTCTACTTCCAGAAATAATTTCAGGTTTATGGCGTTCTTCTTTTGTCATCGAATAAATTATCGCTTCAGTTTTCAGCAAATGATTATCATCTAAACTATTTGAGTCAATATTACCTTTAAATTTAGATATACCTGGAATCATATCAATCATTTGAGAAAAAGATCCCATATTTTTAATTTGTTGCATTTGTTTTAAAAAATCTTCTAGATCAAATTCTGATTTTTTGATTTTATCTTTTAAATTAATTAAATCATTACTATCTACAATACTTTGTGATTTCTCTATTAATGTTAATACATCTCCCATACCTAAAATACGAGATGATATTCTTTCAGGATGAAAAACTTCTAATTCTGTAATTTTTTCACCAGTTCCAATAAATTTTATTGGAACATTAGTAACCGACGATATGGATAATGCTGCCCCACCTCTCGCATCTCCATCTAATTTTGTCAGTATTATACCTGTAATTCCAATTTGTTTATTAAAAGAATCTGCAACATTAACAGCATCTTGACCAGTCATCGAATCAACAACAAGTAATGTTTCTATAGGCGACATTTCCTTTTTAATATAGACAAGCTCATCCATAAGCTCTTGATCAATTTGAAATCTCCCTGCCGTGTCAAAAATCACATAATCAAATTGAGATTTTTTTGCATATTCAAGTGAAGCAGATGCAATATCAAGTACTGAGTTATAATTATCTAAACTGAATACAGAAGTATTAGTTTGTTTACCTAATATTTTTAATTGATCTACAGCTGCAGGTCTATAGATGTCACCAGCCACTAGTAAAGAAGTTTTATTATTTTGTTGAAGATTCAAAGCAAGTTTAGCAGCAGTAGTAGTTTTACCTGAACCATTCAAACCAACTAATAAAATTATAGAAGGGCCATCATTTTTATAAAGTATTTTTTCATTTGTATTACCAAGTATTTTTGTAAATTCTTCATGGGTAATTTTAATTATTTGTTGTCCAGGGGTAATATTATTAATTAAATTTACATCTAATGATTTTTCTCTAATTCTATCAATCAAATTACGAGCAACTTTAAAGTTTACATCAGCTTCTAATAGAGCTAGTCTAACTTCTCTCAATGTATTATCAATATCTTCTTCAGTAATTCGGCCCTTAGAAGTTAATTTATGTAATACGGATGTAATTTTTGATGATAAGTTATCAAACATTTATTTAAATCTTAAATTATTTACTAAATTTGAAAAGTGGAATGCAAAGATTCACTCATAGCAGATGCCATAAATTGAACACCGTCAATAGTTTTACGATATTGCATACGAGTCGGTCCAATGGCACATAATGAGCCTGTAACAAAATTAGGAATCCCATATTTAGCAATAACTAAACTCAACGGTAAAACATCATTTTTACCAATTTTCTGACCCACAATTACTTTTACAACTTCAGTAGATTCAGAAATTTTTTCTAGAACTGAACGAATTAAAGTACCAGTTTCTAATTCTTGAACGATTGAACGAAACATTACATTTTCAGTAAATTCAGGTTGATTAATTAAATTCAAAAAACCATCTATTTTATGATCATATGATTTATCCAGTTCTTCATCTTTTAATATATCAGTGACATATGAAAGTATTTCAATAGAAATATAATCAATAAAAAAATCTTTAGTTTCAATATCTAACAAAGTCAATCCAGATAAGTGATTATTTAAAGTATTTGATAATGATTGTAAGTGTAAAGAATCAATAACATTATTTAATCGAATCAATTTTTGTCTTACATCATTATGCTCTAAAACTAATACTAATATAACGAAAACACCTTTTAAGGGAACCAATTGCAAAAACTGGACCTTAGCAACTTTAGATTTAGGAAGTGTAGCAATAGCCATATTACCAACTAAACTTGCTAAAGTTTCTACTGAGAAAGAAACAAATGTTTCTAAGTCTTGTCCAGATTGAGATAATTGATTACGAACAAAATTTCTTTCATCACGAGTAATCGAGTGTTTCGCAGAAAGATTTTCAGTATTTTCAACATAATACCTATAACCTTTATCCAAAGGAATACTTCCTGCAGAAGAATGAGGACGTGTTATATATTCTTTTGCTTCTAATTCAATTAATTCTTTACGAATAGTAGCTGGACTTACATTCAATTTAGCATTTTGAGAAATAAATTCAGATCCAACTGGTAATACAGTATTAGTATATTCAATAATAATAAATTTCAATATATTCTTTTGTCTAATACTTAACACAATAATAATCCAATAGAATTTAATTTAGTATTTTAACACAGAATATGAATCAGACCAAACTTAATTATTTAATTTTTTTACGATATATCCTATGGAAAATTATAAACAAAAGTGGACTAATTAAAAAGAAAATATTTGCAGCACCTGTCTGGACAGATAAATCTCCATGTTTAGCAAAACATCCACCAGATTCTAATGGTACTGGAGTAGAAATATCACTTTCTGGAGTAGCCGTCACAACTAATACTATTGGAGTAGGAGCGACAGGTGTAGAAGTAGGAAGAGGAGTAACACTAGGAATAGGTGTTGACGTAGAAGTAACAGGTGTAGGTGTTACAATAATTGTCTTAATAATTAGAATAGGGGTTGGAGTAATAGTTGGTATAATAACAGGAACAGCAATAGGTACAGCAGTTACTGGTATCGGGGTAGCTGTAGCATTAGGAATAGCTGTAAATAATAGCGGAAAAGATAAATTAAAAGATCCGTTATAAAATATATCAGTAGTAAGAGATTTGTAACCATTCAAATAAAATTCAATTTTCATACCTTCATATGTAATATTAGAAGGATTTAAAATTAAATTCTTATAAGATTCGCCATCAATAACTGCAGGAGCAGAAGTATAAGAGCCTATTTTAGCAATCAAAACAGCATTATTAGGTGGATTGCTAGCTCCAGATATTATTAATGGACCAGAATATACTGATGGTTGAGCGATAACTGGAGTCGGTGTAACAGTTGGAGTTGGAGTTGGGGTAGGATCAGGTAGCTTAGCAAAAGTTAATCTATAATTAAATGTAACACTAGGCAAAAAAGCTGCACTAAAGGTTTCAGTTTCATCAGCAAGAATATCGTAAGGTGTTTTATCTATATTAACAGCTGGAAAAGTTCTACCAGCAATATAAAAATATATAGTTTTATTATTATAAGTTACATCAGGTGGACCAACATTTAAAGCAGTGTATATGCCGTCTTTAATAGCCACTGAAGCAGTAGTCCAAGTCCCAATTTTAGCATGTATACAATAAGTTACACACACTAATTCACCATAAGTCCTTTCATCTAAAGGATCTCCATTTCCATCAAGAGCATCATCAATTTCCATAACACTATTTACTATTGGCTCCCCAGCTACTTCTACTGTACCAGAATATATCCAAGGCATTGGAGGTACTGCAAAAACAGATTGGGTAGGAATAAAAAACAAAAATATAGCAATTAAAAAAGCTAATGAAAGTGAGCTATTTCTGATGTATTTTACAAACATAAAAACTTTTCCTTACATATTGAAAGACCTCCCAATCAGATAGATAGGGAGGTCTTTCTTATTAGCCTAAAATTCTCTAAGCAATACTTACGGTACTAATGTACCAGCAGCTTTCAAGAATAACCAGTAACCTTGACCAATACTTATCTGAGTATCATCTGTGCTACTTGCATCAGGCAAAATACTAGAGAATGCATTACTAGTGTTGGAGTAGCTATAAGCTCTTGACCAACTTAATCCAGCAAAGTATTCATCAGCATCTCTTGTAGTCTGAGTTAGAGTCAAAGTACCAGCGGATACTAAGTTCCAACCAGCAACTAATGAGAAGCTAGGAGGTAACGTACTAGCACCAGCAGTTAATCCAGGAATATCAACCTTAATTGGATCGAATGTACTAGTGTGAACCCAGTAACCTTTACCAGATACAACTGTAGTCAAAGTACCTTCTAAAGTACCAGCTGCATTTCTAACAGCGGTAGTCCAACTACCAGCTACAGTAGGATCATAAGTAATAACAGTATCTATATCAGCATCAGTTATTACTGTGTTTACAGAAGCATCACTAGGATCACCAGGTAATGAAATCAAGTTCCAACCAGGCCTTAGAGCTATACTATATTTATCTCTAGCTGCAACTGTAAAGCTGCTAGTTGAATCAGTAATCTTATTACCAGCTGAGTCTTGACCACTAATCTTCAAAGTATACTTACCAAGAGCTAGATCAGATGCAGCCCATATATATTCAGCACTATCACTAGTAACAAATTTTGTTAATAGATCTTCTACCGATGCATCAGGCTTAGTAACCTGAGCTTTAGTAAGCGTTACTGTCTTGTAGCTATCACCAGGGTACTCATCTTCATCAAATGTTACTGTAATGTAAGGTGATGAAACCTTAATAGTAGCAGCATTTGCTGGCAAATAAGTAATAGTAGGTGATGAGTGGTCAACTTCAAATGTATTAGTAGTGTACTTATATGAAACAGTAGCTGTCTCAGAAGTACCTACTGCACTTGTAACTGTAATAGTTCCAGCACTTGCATCAACAGCAGTTATAGCTGATGAAGTCTGAGTACTCGTACCAAATGCAAGTGATGTAATGTCTGAAGCATTAATCACACCGTCAAAGTTAGAGTCAGCTATAGGAGTCTTAGCTACAGTTACAACAGTACCACTTATTTTAGCTGCAGCAACAGCTTCACCTGCAACAGCAGTTAAGTTGTCTTTTGTATTAGCTCCTAAGTCAGTAGCTTGTACGGATACTCCATACTTACCAGTTAAGTCACCAGTAACAGCAGTAAATGTACCTGTGCTTTGCTTAGGTGTTGGAGCAGTAACAGTAGCCTTACCAGCATTTGACGCACCAGAAGGACCATTTATTGAAATTATTACTCCATCAGTTCCAAGCTTTTCAGTTGTATCTGCAGTTACAGTAGTTTTGCCAGCAGCAATCAATAGACTACTACTAACTCCAATTGTCAATCCTGGCTTTAAGCCATCTGTTGCAGTTGCAGAGTAATCACCAGCAGTAGTAGAAGCAGTGTTAACCGCATTTCCACCAACGTCTGTTAAAGCACCAGTAACAGCAACTACAGGCCTCGCATCAGGATCTTGCGCAGAAACTGTAAGGTAAACAATATTTTTGTATCCTGCAGTAGAACCTACAACAGCAGAGCTAGGAGCAACTCCACCTACAGTAAAGTCAGTTGCTTGAACAGAAGATGAAAGTATATTTTCACTTAATGTTAATTTAACTGAAGTATTAGTTTCTGTAGTTCTTTCAGTAGCAGTATCTGTATTCCAACTTGTACCAGTAACAGCCGAAGTAACAGTAGGTTTAGTTGTATCGATTGTTAAGTTCAAATTACTTCCAGTTAATTTCTTTTGGTTCCTGGCTACATCAGTTGCAGTAATAGTCCAAGTAAACCCAGTACTATCTACAACGCTATAGCTAGTCACCCAAGACGAACCTGAAGCAAATATCACCCTGAAACCATTTGTAATTGCTTGGAATGAAGGTGAAGCAGAACTGATATCAGTTCCATTAATATTAATTGTTATATCAGTTGACACAGCAGTTGAACTTATACCTGAACCAGTATCAGTTACATCAAACTGCACTGTTGGGTTAACAACATTTTGTGTCGTACCATCAGCAGGTGTAATGCTTGCTACACTAGGAACAACAGCATCAACAGTCACTGTATCTGTATCAATAGCCACCCCTGCAGAAGTCAAGTAAGTAATAGTTACAGTATCTCCATCTTGAACCCAAATTCCATCACTATTAGTACCTTGAGATGAAGCATTTGAAGACAATTGCAAATCACCACGATATACATCTGATGTTGGGCTACTTACTGATGATTGATAGTAAATTGTAGTTGTTGCAGTAGTTGTCTGTGCAGTAGCAAATGTAACCGCACCAGTACTTGGATTAACACTAGCTATAGTAGAAGAAGCTAATGTGTAATGCAGATTTTCAGATTCTACAATTACTGTTACGTCTCCTCCATCTACAGTACCGTTACCATCTCTATCAACAATTGTACCTCTACCATCGACGTTTTTAACTGTTGTAATAAGACCAGAACCAGTTATGAAGTTACCTGATGAAGTAGCATGAATCCTGTAAGTACCATCTAGGCCTTCAGCCATAGTACCAGGACCATAATTCTCTTCAATAGTTATGTACTCACCAGAAGGATCAGAAGTACTTGTAACTTTTGCTCTTCTTAAAGTTGTACTTGTTCCATAATAAAGATCTTGAATATGGTAAGTAAACGTAGCTGTAGTAGTTGTATACCCTGGGTATGCAACAGCTAAAGTAAACTGTCCATCAGTATCAAAACCAGTTACTAATTTAGAAACACCACCAACCAATACTGAAGGAGCAGCTGTCAAAGGTGTCTTTGTAGCATTACCGCTATTATACGTAGCACCAGTTATGTAATGCTGAGAACTTGTTGTTACTTCTTGTCCAGCAGCAGTAGCAGCTAAACCACCAGTTGCTATGTTCCAAGAAGAACCAGAGTCACTGGGACCATTTAACCCGGCGGTAGGATACCACCTAGCTATACCAGTTTTAGTAGATTCTAGGTCTAAGTCTTTTACCCAGAAAACACCAACAGTATCAGGCTTAACATAAGTTACAGCCTCTCCTATCTGGTTTGTCCATTCAGCGGTATTATCGCTAACGGAAACCGTTGCAGCAGCTGCTGGAAGGATACCAAAGGCACCAACAAGCAAACTCATCACGGTTATTATGCTTAAGATTTTTAATTTATTCTTCACTACTTACCCCCTTAGGTTTTTAGCGTTATTTTGGATTTCCCAAAAATTTTTTTATATTTTCAACAAAATAAAGCCCCCCCTTTTATAGGGGACTTTTAAAGCTAATTTGTTTTATGCAAGTTAAATTTTTACACTAGACTACTTTCTTTGTCAAGCGTTTATTTGAATGTTTTCTGTGCCATTACAGGGACTCTCGCCAAAAGTGATGCGTTCATTTTTTGAACAATTAGTTTAGTGATTTTATTTTCATTCATTATAGCGCAAAACATAGCGAAAAATTCCTGCTTAAATCTTACTAAAATTACTTGGAACGACTAAGGCTTTTTAAAAAATCTTCATTCGTTTTAGTCTTCTTGACCTGTTCTAATACTTTTTGTGTTGCTTCAGTACCTTTAATTGAATCAGAACTAATCATACTCGCCATTCTACGTAATAACCAGATCTGTTTTAATTTATCTTCAGGAATTAATAATTCCTCTCGTCTCGTACCACTTCTTGAAATATCAATTGCCGGAAATACTCTTGCCTCAGATAAATTCCTGTCCAAATGAACTTCCATATTACCCGTACCTTTAAATTCTTCGTATATTACATCATCCATTCTGCTTCCAGTTTCAACAAGGCACGCAGCTAATACTGTCAGGCTACCCCCTTCTTCGGTATTCCTTGCTGCACCAAAAAATTTTTTAGGAGGATAAAGTGCTATAGGGTCAATACCTCCAGATAAAGTTCTCCCACTACTAGGTACTGATAAATTATATGCGCGCGTTAATCTAGTTATACTATCTAGTAATATAAGTACCGATCGCCCTACTTCAACCATTCTTTTTGCTCTTTCAAGAACCATTTCAGCAACCCTGCAATGATCTTCTACAGGTTCATCAAATGTGGAACTAAAAACTTCACCTTTAATAGAACGAGTCATATCAGTTACTTCTTCAGGTCTTTCTCCGATAAGAGCTACTAAAATCTCCACATCTGGAGCATTTGCAGAAACTCCTTCAGCTATATTTTTTAACAAAGTTGTTTTTCCAGCTTTTGGAGGAGCTACAATTAAACCTCTCTGACCTCTACCTACAGGAGAAAGCATATCCATTAATCTAGTAGAGTAATCTTTAGAAGAAGTTTCTAATATAATTTGTTCAACTGGAAAAATAGGAGTTAATGCTTCAAATTTAGGCCGGCTTCGTGCTTGATCAGGATCAATACCATTAACTGACTCAGCTCTTAATAATCCGAAATATCTTTCCCCATCTTTAGGAGGCCTAATATGACCAGACACTACATCTCCTGGTCTCAAACCCATTCTGCGTATTTGTGACTGTGAAACATACACATCACCACTATGCCCACCACTATTGCGACGTAAAAACCCATAACCGTCATTTAATATAGATAAAGCACCTGATGCTAAAATTTTCCCATCATTAGATAAATGTGATTTTATTACTTTAGTTAATAACTCTTGCTTTTTCAATTCTACAGACGGGAGTTCGATTTTCATTTCAGAAGCTAAGTTTTTTAATTCTTCGATTGTTTTACTTTGTAATTCTGATAAATCCATTCTTACTCCATTAAACTTGGTTTAAATATATAAAATATTTTTTAAATATTAATTTTGAACCACTTAAGAAGATCTACTAAGTGGAATTTAATTTTATTTCTATATAGAAATAAAATTTCCCTAAATAATTAATGAGGGACTTCAACAAATATAACTAATGCTAAGAATTAAAATATAAGGGTTTCATATTCAACATTGAATATGTTTTTGTTGATGAATTAATGCTAACATGAATAATACGAATAGTCTAGCCCAAAGCACGCTATTTGTATTTAAATTATCCAGATAACACCTTGTTAAGTTCAGTATTTCTAGACACCTGATTACTAAACTTTATAAACTCTCTAAACAACGGATGTGGGCTATCTGGTCTAGATAGAAATTCTGGGTGAAATTGAACTCCTAGCATAAAAGGATGCGAACCTAATTCCATAATCTCTACTAATTTTCCATCAGGTGACAATCCTGTAGCTTTCAAACCAATAGCAGCTAATGATTCTCGATAATCATTATTGAATTCAAACCTATGCCTATGCCGCTCCTCAACTGAATCATGCTTACCATATGCGCTGTGAGCTATACTGTTTTCTACAAGTTCACACGGATATACTCCTAACCTCATTGTACCCCCAAGATTTTTCACATCTTTTTGGTGATCCATTAAAGAGATTACAGGATCAGGTGTATCAGGACTAAATTCTAATGAATTTGCCATTTTTTTACCTAGTATAAAACGTGCAATAGATATAACCATTACTTGCATACCTAAGCACAATCCTAAATATGGAATATTATTTTCAATTGAATAGCGAACAGTATCTATCATCCCCTCCACTCCTCTACTACCAAACCCTCCAGGAACAACTATTCCTGAAACTGAAGATAAATATTTTTCAGCACCTTCTTTTTCAATATCTTCAGAATTTATCCATTCCAGATGTACATTTCGATTGTGAAACACACCAGCATGAATCAGTGCTTCTTTTACTGAAATATAAGAATCTGTGAGTTCAACATACTTCCCTACAACAGCAATTTTGATATTGGGTTTAGGTTTTTTAATCAATTCAACAATTTTATTCCACTCATCCATATCAGTTTCATGAGCTTTTATATCCATATGATTAAAAATTAAGTTTCCTAATCCCTGATCTTCAAGTATAGACGGAACTTCATATACACTATCTACAGTTTGTAATGTAATTACACCTTTAATTGGAACATCACAGTGTATTGTGATTTTCTTTTTTATTGATTCAGATACTTTATGGTCGCTACGACAAATAATTGTATCAGGCAATATACCTATACTTCTAAGTTCTCTTACACTATGTTGAGTTGGTTTAGTTTTTAACTCATTTGTAGTAGTAACATAAGGTAAATAAGTTAAATGAACATAAAAAACATTCGATGACCCAACTTCATTCCTCATCTGACGAATAGCCTCTAAAAATGGAAGGCCTTCAATATCACCGACTGTCCCTCCAACCTCTACTACAATTACTTCAGCTTTACTTTTTTCAGCTAATGCAAACATATGAGATTTAATAGCGTCTGTAACATGAGGAACAACTTGTATCGTACCCCCCAAAAACTCTCCTTTTCTTTCCTTTGCAATTACATCTGAATATATTTTACCAGCTGTTAAGTTTGAAGCCCCGGTCAATGACATACCTATAAATCGTTCATAATGCCCCAAATCCAAATCAGTTTCGCTTCCATCTCCTGTTACAAATACTTCACCATGCTGATAAGGCGACATTGTACCAGGATCTACGTTAAGGTATGGATCTAATTTCAAAACAGAAACAGATATTCCGCGACTTTTTAAAATTCGTGCTATTGATGCTACGGTTATACCTTTACCCAACGAACTTACAACTCCGCCAGTAACAAATATAAAATTGGCCATATAGTTTAACCACCTATAATAAATTCAATAATGAAATTTGACTAATATAAAAATATTCCAAATAAAGATAATTCAAACAAGAAATCATAACGTTAGAAATATATAATTAATACAAGGCGAGTATATGGTTTATATCAATCAATTGTCAACTAATTTATTAGCAAAAAAAAGTCATGTTAATTTTTATCCAAACCACCATCAATATATAAATGAGTTTGACTTAATCCTCCGTCAATATATATAGTCTCTCCAGTTATATAATCAGATGCATTAGAAAGTAAATACAAAGCTAAATAACCAACTTCTCGTAAAGAACCTACTCTTTTCAAAGGGATTTGTATTGAGGCATTTTTTATATACTCTTGAGTTTGAATATCATTCAACATATTTGGATCTGGAAAAGAACCTGGTGCTATACAATTAACATTAATATTATACTGAGACCATTCTAATGCTAATGTTTGTGTTAATTGTACCAGTCCGGCTTTAGATACTGAATATGCCAAAGCATTTGGGACACCTTTTTTTGCTGCTACTCCACTAATATTAATAATTTTACCTTTTTGTTGTTTGATAAAATGAGAACTAATAGCCCTACATCCTAAAAATGCCTGAGTTAAATTTAAATCTAAAATATACTTCCATTCATCATCCGACATTAAAATTTCAACATCATCTTGAACTGAAATTAATGGTTTCTTAATAAAATCTCCTAAATTATTTATTAATCCATCTATATTGTCCCACTTATTTAAAGCATAATTTACTGTCTTTTCCCAATCTTCAACCTTTGTTGCATCAGCAACTATTGTTTCTATTGGGAAACCTTTATCTTTCATATCTTTACTGAATTTTTCCAAATAAGTATTACTAATTGCGGTAGCTAAAACCTGGGCTCCAGAAGATGCTAGAACCTCTACAATACCTTTACCAATTCCTCTGGCAGATGCAGAAACAATGAAATTCTTTCCTTTAACTTCATATTGTTCAGGTAACAAAGGAAACTCCTAATTTTTAAAATTCATTAACTGGTTAATAAATTTTTTTTTAGTTTTCGTAATAGTTGTTAAAACATGAATAAATGGAGTAATCTTGTTTGCAAATATTACTCTAGAATTTAAAGAATTTAAAAAGCCTTGAGGAGTACCATCAAATTCAGGCATTTTCATAAAGGTCCTACCTATTTCATAAAGAGTATGAGAATCACTCACTGCAGATGTCAATATATTATTTTCTTTTGCTAAATTATCAGCTTTATTGTTTGAGCTTTGAAACGTATTTCTAGCATTAAATCCTTCAATTATATCTACATAGGGCAAAATTTCATAAAGAGCATATAACACAATAACTGAAGAACGAAAAGTATCAAATGGATGAGGCACAGAAACTAAACCTCCTTGTGATTTAATATGCTTTACTGTCTCTAAAGCTGTCATTCCTGGAGGTATTCTTTCTTTCAAGAACAATCCTGTAATTTCTCCTTCTATAGTATTAATTTCTTCACCAATAATCACATTAAATGATGCAATAGATTTCAATAATAAAGCACCTTCAATAGTATTGTGATCAGTGATAGCAACACAATTCAATCCTGTACTCAAGCATTTATCATGTAATGATTCAAGAGACATTTCTGAATCTTTTGAATAACAAGTGTGTATATGTGTATCAACTTTAAGCATAAATTTATTAGTTCAACTATAATTTAATCTAGTTTATTCATTAAAAGTGCTTGTTTCATCACTATATCTAGTTTGAATTTTTGATATTGTAAGTTCAGTAGCTTTAAGCATATTACTACAAGTTTTTGACAACTTCATTCCTTGCTCATATATATCAGTGGTTTCAGTTAGCGTCAGTCCTCCATTTTCTAATTTTTCTACTGTTTCTTCAAGCATCTTCAATGCTTGTTCAAAAGATAAATTAGCAAAATCATTTACTTCATTATTTTTTTTCCCCAATATAAATCTCCTAATATAAAAATTAAATTAATTATTTTTCTTGATTTTATCTACAATAGCACTAAACTTCCCTTTTCTTAAAATTACATCTATATTATTACCACTATGAATTTCCTTAATATCAGATATAATTTTATTATCTAATCCTTGAACAATTGCATAACCTCTAAGTAGTGTATTATCAGGACTTAAGCTATCTAATTTAGAATTAATCCCTGTCATTTTTTCTAAACATACCTGAAATCTATGTCTTGAAAAAGTATCTAATAAATCGGTTGATTCTCCTAATCTAATTTTCAAAGAATCCAAATCAGGTATAACTCTTTTTTGTCTTAAATTAAAATTATCAATATCATCATTCAATAAATAAATAAAATTAAAAACTAAATTTTGTAATTTTTCATTAATTATTGAAATATGATTATATATATCGTTTATATTAGGCACTACAATTTCAGCGGCAGCAGATGGAGTTGGAGCTCGAACATCTGCAACCAAATCTGAAATAGTAATATCTGTTTCATGTCCGATTGCACTAACTACAGGAACAGAAGACCGGAAAATAGAATACGCAACATTTTCTTCGTTAAATGGCCACAAGTCTTCAATTGACCCTCCTCCTCTAGCTAAAATAACTAAATCAATATTTGGATCATTACGAATATGTTCAAAGCTTTCTACAATTGCTTGTGAAGCTATATCTCCTTGTACTGGAGTTGGCAGTAGAACAAGTTCTACTGGTGGGAATCTTCTAGATATTACATTTTGAATATCTTGCCATACAGCACCTGTAGGAGATGTAATAATTGCAATTTTTGAGGGAAACAATGGTAAAATTCTTTTTCTTGATGGTTCAAATAACCCTTCTGTAGATAATTTTACCTTTAATTTTTGAAATTCAATCTCCCGATTTCCTTCACCTTCAGGTTGAATTACATCTACAATTAATTGTAATTCACCCCTAGTTTGATATATAGAAAATTTACCATGAGCTAGAACTGACACTCCATCTTTTAAGAATTCAGATCCTAAAGAATTTCGAAACATTACACATCTAATTGAAGTATCTTCGTCTCTTAAAGTAAAGTAAGAATGCCCAGAAAGAGGCCTCGCAAAATTAGAAACTTCTCCCCTAATCCATAAATCAATAAAATCATCTTGAGATATATGTTTTTTTAATTTTGCAATAATTTGCGAAACAGAATAAATCACAATATCAAACTCTCGATAAATATTCGCCAGATCTAGTATCTATTTTGACCATGTCACCTTTAGCAATAAACAAAGGAACTTGGACCATTAAGCCTGTAATTAATTTAGCCGGCTTTGTCCCACCTTGAGCAGTGTCACCTTTAAATCCTGGTTCAGTGTCAATTATTTCAATATCTACACTTACAGGTAAATCAACCGAAATAGCCTCGTCATTAAAGAATACTGCATCTATTTCAATTTGCTCAACTAAATAAGGAAGTTTATCTTCAATTTGACTTTCAGATAAAGAAAACTGTTCAAATGTTTCTTCATCCATAAAATAAAGCAGTAAATCATCTTTATATATATATTGAACTCTTCTACGTTCAACTTGGGCTAATGAGAATTTAACATCACCTTGAAATGTTTTGTCTAATATTTTACCCGTACGTAAACTTCTGAAACGAATTTTCATAACAGGTCCACGCCCTTGCATTTTACTATGTTCATACTCCACAACAGAATAAGGTTCTCCTTCTAATTCTATTGATGTTCCTCTTTTTAATTCTCCATAATTAATGGTCATAATATCTACCCTACTAAATTATAAATTTTGAATATTAGTTGTTTTCAATATAGTATTTAAGAAAATTTAAAGCATAAATATAGCCATGCCACCCAAATCCTACAATTTGCCCAACAGATATATCAGAAACAACAGACTTATTCCTGAATTCTTCTCGAGAATGAATATTTGATAAATGAACCTCAATTAAAGGTATTTTTGAATCTAAAAGACCATCCCTAAGAGAAATCCCATAATGAGTTAAAGCTCCTGGATTTATTATAATTCCATCAGCATTTATAGAATTAGATTGTATAAAATCTACAATATCTCCTTCATGATTCGATTGAAAAAAATCAATATCAACATTATTTTTTCTGGCCTCAATATTTAATTTCTTTTCAATTTCATTTAACCCTAAAGAGCCATATATAGATTGATCTCTTTTACCTAATAAATTTAAGTTAGGGCCATTAATTATTAAAATTTTCATATTATATCCTTTACTTAATAACTAATTTTAAAGAATTTAGAAATCCTTTTAATAAAATATCATATATCAAACTAAACATTTTGTTTAGCTCTAGGATGGGCATAATTATATACTCTTTCTGCTTCAATATCAGATATATGAGTATAAATCTGAGTAGTTGCAGGACTAGAATGTCCCAATAATTCCTGAACTACGCGAAGATCTGCTCCTCCTTCTAACATATGAGTAGCAAATGAATGCCTCAATGTATGTACATGAATCCCAGCTTTTAATCCAGCTTTCATACTGTAAATTTTAACTTTTGATTGAATAGTTCTTTGAGAAAGCCTTTTACCATATCTGTTTAGAAATAAAGCATTATTTGAATTTTGCAGCATCAAATTAGGTCTGGATTTTTTCATATATATATTAATATACTTAGAGGCAACTTTACCTATTATAGCTATCCTTTGTTTAGATCCCTTACCAATAACTTTCATTTCTAATGTATGTAAATTTAAATCTTCAATATTCAAACTTGTAATCTCACTAACTCTCAATCCTGAACTATATAATAATTCCATTATTGCCTTGTCTCTAATCCCTAATTTAGTAGATACATCAGGTGTTTCAAGTAATTTACTTATTTCAGGTTGAGTTAGAAATTCAGGCAATCTAGTTTCAGTTTTTATCAAGCCTTTTCTAGGCATAGGATCATTTTTCAACAATCCAATCTTAATAAGCCAAGAAAAAAAAATACGTACTGTACTCAATTTTCTTGTTACACTTCTTCTTACATAACCTAACTCTATTAACCAGCTTAAATATCTTCTAATTAAATTTCTGTTAAAATCTCTAAATTCTTTTAAATTATTTTGCTCCATGAAATTATATAAATGTTCTAGATCAATTAAATAATTTCTAATAGTTATGCTCGCAAGAGATCTATCAATCTCTAAATAAAACCTAAATTTCAATAATACTTCTTGCCAATCCCTATATTTCATAAACCTTCACCTAAATATAATACGGATTTATTCAATTTTTCAATCTGTCCATTTTAGACTTATATTAAGAGTATCTAATTCAAATAGCTTCTTGTATAGTAAGTGGTTTCGCATTCTTACATTTTGGAAACCCTGAACATGCCATAAATTCACCTCTACGTCCATCTTTTATAACCATAGGCCTACTACATTTATCACATTTATAATCAGTTTCTTTAGGCGGTATCTTTGGCAATGCTGTTTTACCATCTTCTGCCAATTGCATAGTATTTCTACATTTCGGGAAACCAGAACAAGCTAAAAATTCACCTCTACGTCCATCTTTTATAACCATAGGCTTACTACATTTATCACATTCATAATCAGTTTCTTTAGGCGGTATCTTTGGCAATGCTGTTTTACCATCTTCTGCCAATTGCATAGTATTTCTACAATCAGGAAAACCAGAACAAGCTAAAAATTGTCCGTTACGTCCTTCTCTTTTCAACATAACTCTTTCACATATTTGGCAAACAATATCTGTTTCCTCATAAAGTAAATTCTTAACTCCATCTGCCTCCTCAGCTTGTAACAAAGCTTTTTTAAATGGTGAATATAAAGAACTTAACACTGGATTATACCCTATATTTCCTACAACAATATCATCAAGTTGTTTTTCTATTTTTGCTGTAAATTTAACATCCATAATATTTTTTTTAAAATGTTGATTCAAAAAACCAGTAACAACGTCTCCAAGTTTTGTAGGTATAAATCTCCCTTTTTCTTTAATAGCATAACCTCTATCTTGAATAGTTCTCACAATTGTTGCATAAGTACTAGGTCTTCCTATTCCTGCTTTTTCTAAATCTCTAATTAAAGATGCTTCAGTATATCTACTTGGAGGTTCAGTAAATTTCTGTTCTGGAATAATTTCAAAACATTTCAAACTTTCACCTTCGCTTAAAATTGGTAATATATCATTTTTTTGATTACCTAAATCGACGTCATCTGTTCCTTCTACATATAAAATTCTAAATCCTTCAAATTTTGTAACAGATCCAATTACCTGAAACGTATATTTTTTTCCAGAAACAGATTTATTAGTAACAATATTTATGGTAGTACTGTCAATAACGACATTTTCCATTTGACTTGCAACCATTCTTTTCCATATTAATTCGTATAAATTAAATTGATTAGTATCTAAATATGCTTTTACTGAACTAGGATCTCTAAAAACTGATGTAGGCCTTATAGCTTCATGTGCTTCTTGAGCTCCTTTAACTTTTTTCGCATATTTCCTAGGAGTCTTTGGAAGATATTTCTCACCATACTTATCTAATATATATTTAGCAGTTTCCTCCAATACAATTGAAGAAACATTTGTAGAATCAGTACGCATATAAGTAATCAATCCAACTTCACCTTCAGAACCTATCTTGAGACCTTGATAAAGCTGTTGAGCTATAATCATAGACTGGGATGGACTTAATTTAAGTTTACGGGAAGCCTCTTGCTGAAGAGTACTAGTTATAAAAGGAGGTGCAGGTTTCCTGATTTTTTCTTCAATCTTTATTTCCTCAACTTGATACCCAGATTTTTCAATATCTTTTATAATATTGTTTGCATTATCTCCATCCGGAATTAATGGTTTTTTATCATTATCTTGAATTGAATAAAGCTTAGCATGAAATTTTTGATTTTTATTATCAGGATTTGATTTACTAAAATGAGCTTGAATGTTCCAATATTCAACTTTCTTAAAATCCTGAATTTTTTTTTCAAGATCAACTACTAGTTTTAAAGTCACAGATTGAACCCTACCAGCTGAAATTTTTGATTTTACTTTTTTCCAAAGTACAGAACTACCCTTATAACCAATAATTTTATCGAGCATTCTTCTAGCTTGATATGCATCTACTAAATTCAAATCTATTTCACGAGTATTAGCAAACGCATCTTCTATAGCAGGTTTAGTTATTTCATGAAATACTACCCTTTTAATTTTAGATGGATCTATTTTAGCAGCAGTTAACAAATGCCAAGAAATTGCTTCACCTTCTCTATCTGCATCAGTTGCTAAATAAACTATGCCTGCATTAGTGGCAGATTTTTTTATTTCAGCAACTATTTTCTTTTTTCTTGTATCAACTTTTTTAGTTTTAGGATCAATAATTGCTGTATATGTTGGATTAAAAGATAATAAACCATCTTCTTCTTCAATAATATCAATACCTAATCCACCTGGACCTGTGTTAGCTAGATCTCTAACATGGCCCATTGAGGCCACAACTTCATATTTTGGCCCTAAAAATCTTCCTACAGTCCTAGCTCTCGCAGGAGATTCAACAATTACCAGGTCTTTGCTCATATATCACACCTTCTAATTTATATTTAATATAATCAATCAATAATAGCTAATGGCGGAGAGTGTGGGATTCGAACCCACGGTCCCTTATAAAAGGGACACGCGCTTTCCAGGCGCGCCTATTCGGCCGCTCTAGCAACTCTCCAAGTATATTACCAATCATAGTCTAGTTCGAAAACCCGGAGAGAGTGGGATTCGAACCCACGATGAAATTACTCTCATACTGGTTTTCGAAACCAGCGCCTTAAACCACTCGGCCATCTCTCCAAAATATACTATAATTTAATAATTTTCAATGTAGTTTAGGTAAAATAAATTCGTCAATCGCAATTGCTAAACCATCAAAATCTACAGATGGAGCTATAAAGTCAGCTATATTTTTGAGTTGTTTAGGAGCATGCCCCATCGCTACAGATAAACCACATACTTTAAAAACTGAAATGTCATTATAACTATCTCCCACAGCTATCATATTCGAAATATCCACATCTAATATTTTACTTAATTCAATTGCAGCTCGACCTTTATTAATACCTTTATTCGTCAAATCAACTGCCCACCTATCATTATAAGGAAGATAAACTTTACAAATTTCAAGGTCATACTTTTTATTTAATAAATTTATAACATTCTCAGCTTGATCAACATACAAATCCATAATTGAAATTCTGTTAAACCCATTTTGAGGTATGAAATTTAAATTTCTAGAAGTCCCAGAAATATGAGTAGCTAAAACAGGAAAATCTAATGCTCTTATATCTTCAGATATACTTGCAGATATATCATATCCAATAAAATCACCCCATATATAGTTTCCAGTTAAAACATCAATTATTATTGCGCCATTGTCTGAAATTTGTGGGCCTTCTATTTTTAGCTGTCTTGCATATTTCAATACTCCCCTAGACTCCCTGCCTGATGCAATATTTATGTTAATAAAATGTTTCAATTTTTCAATAGCATTAAAAACTTTTGATGAAATCTTCTGATCTCTACCAATTAAAGTACCGTCTAAATCAATAATTAAATTTGTAAAATGTTTAATCAAAATGTTTATAAACCTGAAATTTATTATATATTAGTTTATGTAAAAGCTTTTAGCCTTTACAATATAAAGTAATTGAAAAATTTAATTTCCTCTCAGATAATTTAAATGTCTTTAAAATATATAAAACTTTATATCAATAAGTATTATGCATATTTTCCTATAATTCTAATACTACTAGTTGGATTATCTTTTCGTCTATATGGAATAAACTGGGATGCTGGTTTTTCATACACCCCTCATCCAGATGAAAGAGCGATTATAAGTAAAGTCAATCAAATTCATTTCCCTCCGATATCAATATATGGTGCAAGAGAATTCTTTGATCCTATATTGAGCAGTTGGAATCCCAGATGGTTTCCTTATGGAAGCTTCCCCATATATTTACTTAAAATTATTCAAATAATTCACACCTATATATTTGACAATATTTTATATGATTTAAGATTGACTGGAAGATTTATTTCAGCTATTTCAGACACAATTACAATAGCTATGATTTTTTTAATAGGAAGAAAATTATATGGTTATAAAATTGGATTATTAGCATCTACCTTACTTGCATTTAGTGTAATACACATTCAACTTAGTCATTTTTATACTGTAGATACAATATTAACTTTATTTTTAACATTATCAGTTTATTTTATATTACGTACTGCTCAAAGCATATCTAAAATAAATTCTATTTTTATAGGGATATTTACTGCATTAGCTTTAGCAAGCAAAATTAGTTTGCTGCCAATTTTTGGAGTATATCTGTTCAGTCATTTATTCTATATATTTGGTGTTTTACAAAAATTTTCATCTACAGATATTAGATTATATTCGAAAAAGCGATTCTGGCTATCTTTAAAATCAGCAATAACAACTATAATAATTTTTATTATTACTCTATTAATTACACAACCTTATATGTTTTTAGATTGGCAAAATTTCTACGAAGATATATTAGAACAAAGCCAAATGGTTAGAAGGTTTATTGATTACCCATATACTCGTCAATATATAGATACTCCTGCATTTTGGTATCAAATCAAACAAGTTTCGATCTGGGGATTAGGGCTACCACTAGGAATTATTGGCTTTCTAGGCTTAATCTATTCTATTTTTGAAGGCTTAAAAAAACAACATTGGTTAATATATTTTATCATTGGATGGACTCTACCTGTATCACTATTAATTTATTCTACCAATACTATTATTATTATTTTAGCATCAACAATTGCTCTATCCTCACTTTTAGTGACAGTTCCATTCAGATCAAATACTTCAAGGAAAAATGTATTAATATTGGCTTGGATTATCCCTATATTTTTAATTACTGGATCATTTCAAGTCAAATTTTTACGTTATTTCTTACCTATTACTCCTTTTATAATTTTATTAGGGTCAAAATTGATTATAGATATTATTAATATCAACTCAAAATACTTAAATAAAATCAAATTTATTTCTTATCTTTTTAGCTTAATTATAATACTAACGACTTTGATATATGCTATTTCATATTTAAATATATATTCACAACCTCATACAGCTGTAACAAGCTCCAAATGGATTAATAATAATGTTCCAACTAACTCTATAATACTAAAAGAACATTGGGAAGAAAGCTTGCCTGGCTTAGAAAACTACAAAACTATTGAATTGCCCATGTATGACCCAGATACTATTAGTAAAATAGCCTTACTATCTAAAAGACTAGCTGAAAGTGATTACTTAATACTTTATAGTAATCGACTTTACGGCACTATCAACAGATTACCTGAAAGATATCCATTATCTACAGCATATTATAAATTATTATTCAATGAAGAAATTGGATATGAATTTGTAAATTTAGAAACAAGTTACCCAAGTATATTTAACATAAACTTTCAACATAACATTTTTGAAAATCTAAAATTAAATGTTCCGGAATTATATAAAAATACAAATCAAAATAAAAAGTATAATATTAATTTAGTTAATGCAGATGAAAGTTTTTCAGTTTACGATCATCCCAGTGTGTTTATACTGAAAAACTCTAAAACCTTATCTCAAAATGAAATTAAAAATTTAATTATTTCAAAATCTAACAATGATAAGCCAGAACTTAAAACAAATTCTAATACAAATCAACTATTAATTGAAGAAAAAGAATTCTCTAAAAGAGTTGAACATGGTAGCTGGAGTGAATATACCCGAATATCTTCTTGGACAAATACTTATCCTATATTAGCTTGGTTGTTAATACTTGAACTTATTTCTATTGTAACCTTACCTATAAGCTTTATAGTATTTAGAAATTTACCTGATAGAGGCTATTCTATAACAAAGACATTGGGCTTATTAATACTATGCCTAATAGTTTGGTGGTTTGCAAGCTTAAAATTAATTATGTTTACAAAAGTATCAGTCTTTTTATCAATAGGATTACTATTTTTTATCGCTATATTTATAACTATAAAAAATAGTAAAAACTTTATTAGATTTATAAAAACTCAATGGAAAATATTAATAATAAGCGAAGCAATATTTCTAATCGCATTTATAGTATTTGTAATTATACGAATGGCTAATCCTGATTTATGGCATCCCTGGAGAGGTGGGGAAAAACCAATGGATCTAGCTTATTTGAATGCAATACTACACTCTTCATATATGCCACCTATAGACCCTTGGTATTCAGGTGGCTTTATGAATTATTATTACTGGGGACATTTTATTACATCTGTATTGATTATGGGAACGGGAATAATATCAACTACAGCTTATAATCTTGCAATACCTCTTTTCTTTGCATTAGTTTTTTCAGGATCTTTTTCAGTTGTTTATAATTTATGTAAATTAACTATAAATGAAGAAAAAGATATTAGGGGGAAACATTCTTTTTATAAATTCTTTTTATCTCCAATATTTTTTGGATTAATTTGTGCTTGTTTTGTAACAATATTAGGGAATTTAGATGGCGGTATTCAACTAGTAAATAATTTATTAAATCATGCATCCTTAAGTAATAGTTTTGACTATTGGCGCAGTAGCAGAATTATGCCTTCAGATACTTATGGTATTACTGAATTCCCATTCTTTACTTTCTTATTCGCAGATTTACATGCACATTTAATGAGCTTACCCTTTACTGTATTAATATTATTTATTTCTATAGCTATAATATCTGATAAAAAAGAAGAGGAAGTCTATTTAAATTTATTATCTAAATATATTCCTAGATTTTTACAATTAACATTATTAGGAATATCTATAGGGTCTCTCAGAGTATTAAATGCCTGGGATTTTCCCACTTATTTAATTATAGGCTGTATCAGTATATTAATTGCAGAATATTACCATCACGGAGGGTTCTCTTTAATAATTTTTTTAAGAACTTTATTTCAATCTATTTATATATTTTTAATTGGCTATTTAGCGTTCATTCCATTTCATTTAAAATATCAAACTTTTTTTAATAGTATTGAAAATACTCCACACACAACAGAGTTTTGGAGATTATTAGTCATATTTGGTTTATTCATATTTATTATTACTAGCTTTTATATACAAAATTCTTTATCTACTATTAAAAATAGTTATTATCTATTTAAAAATAAACTGATACAAATATATTATAACCTAACAAAATCAAGTAATAATCTTGAAGATAACACAAATAAAAATTTACAATTAACACTCATATTATTTTCAGCAACTTTCTTAGGGTTTTTTATTACATATATTTTAACTAAAGAAATAAGTAGTACTACTTTATTCACATCCATGATTTTTTTACTAGCATTAATTACTCTTTCTAAATATAAAAATTACAATCCTCAAATGAATTTTATCTTAATTATAAGCATGATCGCTTTATCTCTTATAATTGGATTAGAATTTTTTAGAATTGAAGGCGACATAGATAGAATGAATAGTATATTTAAATTCTATCTTCAAATTTGGGTAATATTAGCCATATCATCTACTTATTTTTTATGGATAATCGTTAAAAATAAAAAATCTTTCAATACAAAATTTAAATTATGGATATTAATATTATTATTATTAATTTTAACTTCAGCTATATATACTATATTTGGCACAAAAGCCAGAATAAAAGATCGATTTGAATTCAACCCGAAAACATTTACATTAGATGGAACTAATTTTATTAACTACTCAATTTACAATGATCCAAATGAATCCTATATAGATTTGAAATTAGATTTCGAAGGGATTGAGTGGATGCAAAAATCAATTAAAGGAACTCCTGTAATATTAGAAGCCCATACCCCTTCTTACAGATGGGGTAGTAGGGTTTCAGTATATACTGGTTTACCTACTATTATAGGTTGGAAATGGCACCAAGAACAACAAAGATGGAACTACAGAGAAGATGTTCTCAAAAGAATTACTGATGTAGATACGTTATACAATTCAACAAATATTGAAGAAGTTATATCATTAATCAATAAATATAAAATAAATTATATCTATATAGGAAAAGTAGAAAAAATATATTATTCCGAAAAAGGAATAGCGAAATTTGATCAAATGTCTAATTTAAGTTTAGTATTTAGTAATCCAGAAGTTAAGATATTTAAAACTCATTTAAATGCGAATTGACTTTGATGTAAGTGATGATTCTATTGCTGCTTCAATTACTTCAAGAACATGTATAACTGAATCAATTGAAATATCAAATTTTTCCCCTAATAGAGATGATGAAATAAAGTCTTCTAGAAATCTTTCCCCCATTACTCCTCCATATGCATCAGAGGTGGGTGAATTAAATTTCATTTTTTGCAATCCAAATAAATCTAATGAATCATGCTCGCTATAAAAATGATACTCTCCTCCTCCAAAAGGTAACGATCCGTAACCTTTTCTACCACGAATAGCTAAATGATTGTCAGATGAAGCTGAAGAATACCCTGGTAAACTACCAGCAAGATGATATCCGTTTTGGAAAGACCCTAAGCTTCCATTTGAAAATTTTAAATTCAAAACTGCCGTATCTTCAACTTCTAAATCTTCTTCATTCAGATTATCTATATACGCTGAAACTTCTATAATTTTGTCATTCGAAATATAACATAGTAAATCAATATAATGACATCCAAGCCAACTAAGAATACCTGCTCCGCTATTTCTTTTTTTAAATAACCAATAATTAGGATTTCTATATCTTACTTGAGATGTAATCATTCTAGATTCAACACTCATTATTTTACCAAATATCCCATTGATCACATGCTGCCTTAGTGTTTGTATTTCAGGTCTATATCTATTTAAAAACATTACCGACAAATTAATATTATTTCTAGTTGCTATATCTCTTGCTTTATATAAATCCTCTGAACGTACGGCCCCAGGCTTATCAAATAAAACATGTTTTTTTGCAGTAGCTGCTAATTCAAGTATTTCAGGACATAAATCATTTCGAGCTGATAAAATTATCATATTTATTTCTTGATCATCAAGTAAATCAGATAAATTTTTATAAATAACTCGAACTTTAGAAGATATACTAGAAAGCTCTAATGGGTCTTGGCCCTCAAAACAATACAACCTGATTTCATTTATTGAATCCATTATATCCAAAGTTTTGATATGCATACCTGAATGAGGATGAATAGATGACACAAATCCAATAGTTATAGAATTTTTTTCTAATTTCATGAAAATTCTCTATATTTTTAATTAATAATATCTTGCTCAGTAAGAGAAGGTTTCCTATGATTAACTTTTTTGACAGCTTCAATTATTTTCTCTGAAGTTAAACCATATTTCTGAAATAAATCTTCTGGTTTTCCTGATTCAGCATAACTAGTTAAAGCAACTGACTCCATAGGAACTGGAATATTTGTAGATAATATTTGTGATACTAAACTACCAAGTCCACCTATAATATAATGTTCTTCAGCAGTCACTATTGCTCCCGTTTTTTTTGCAGAATCAATAATAATATTTTTATCTATAGGCGTAAGAGTTGACATATTAATAACTCGACATTCTATTCCAATATTTTTTAATGACTCTGCAGCTTCCAAGGCAAATGAAACCATTATTCCACAAGCAATTATAGTTACATTATTACCTTCTCTCAATTTATAACCTTGCCCTAATACAAATCTGTAATCGTCTTTATTTATAACTGGAATAGCAGGACGAGAAAGTCTAATATAGAATGGACCATCAGATTCGATTGCAACGCGAGTAGCTTGTAATGCTTCGTTTGTATCAACAGGAACTATCACCTTAAAATTATGTAAAGCCGACATTATAGCAATATCTTCAATACTTTGAGCAGACACCCCATCTTCTCCAGTCAATATTCCAGCATGAGTTGCAATTATTTTAACGTTTAAATTTGACTGAGATACTCCAACTCTTAATTGGTCATAAGGCCTACTAGTAGCAAAAACAGCGAAAGTAGATATTACAGGTATTTTACCGGTAGAAGCCATTCCTGCAGCAACACTTACAATGTTTTGTTCTGCCGGGCCAAAATCAAAAAAACGTTCAGGGAATTTAGCCCCGAAAATATTTGAAAATGTAGATTTATTCAAATCGCCACCTAGAATTACTAGATTTAAAAATTCTTCTCCTAAATCAGCTAGTAATTTACCTACAGATTCTCTTGCTGAAATTCTTCCAACCATCTATAACCCCTTATAAATTAAGAACTATCTATTTCAGAAAGTCCATTTATTAATTGTTCTTTATTAGGTGCTTTACCATGAAAATCAGGATTGTTTTCCATAAAACTTACGCCTTTACCTTTTATTGTATTGGCTATAATTACAGTAGGCTTTCCTCTAAAATCTAAAGCACTATTAAATCCATCAATTAATTCAGTAATATTATGGCCGTCTAATTCTATAACATTCCATCCAAATGATATCCATTTATCTATAAATGGTTCTATATCCATTACCTGGTGAGTCCATCTGTCATTTTGAATACGATTTCTGTCAACTATTGCTATTAAATTATCTAAACTATAATGGGCTGCAGACATAGCAGCTTCCCATATCTGACCTTCATCACATTCTCCGTCGCCTAGAAGCACATATGTATAATATTTTTTACTATCGAGTTTCGCAGACAAAGCTACTCCTACACCAAATGATAATCCTTGGCCAAGTGAACCGCCTGACATATCTACTCCAGGAGTTTTAATATGAGCATGCCCTTGCAAGAGACCATTAATCCTACGAAATGATTTAAGTTCTTTTTCCGGGAAAAATCCTGCTTCACAAAGTACTGCGTATAATACAGGGCAAGCATGAGATTTACTTAAAATGAATCTGTCTCTATCTACCCATTGAGGTTCGTTAGGATTTATGTTTAACAATCTAAAATATAAAACAGTCAAGATTTCGACAGCTGATAAAGAGCCCCCTGGATGGCCACTATTTGCCTCAGCAGTAATTTTCAATATATGCCGTCTTATATCACGAGTTTTACTTATAAGATTTTTCATTGATTTACCTCACATAAACTATATTACAGTAATCAAGTAAATTACTCTATATTATATTTATATATTTGGTTAAAACTTTAACGATGTATCAATATTTTATGGTACAATAAATACGCATACTACTCTTATTTAAGTAGTATTCATAACAATAAAATAATAATGGAGGGGGTATAGAATGGATGTATTAAATATAATCCTGATCACCCTCGCCGGTTTGATTTTTGGAATACTTTCAACATACATAGTTCAATGGCTTATTTTTAACAAGAAAATTTCTGCTGCTAATATTAAAGGAAATAGTATTGTTGAAGAAGCTAATGAAGAAAAACGAGCAATTTTAATTGATGCGAAAGAGCAAAGTATTAAAATACGTGCTGCTGGAGAAAGAGATATTCGTGACAGAAGAGTTGAAATGCAGAAATCAGAACGACGAGTAATAAACAGAGAGTCTAATGTAGATGGAAGATCAAAGAACATAGAAAAACGAGAACAAATAATCGCTCAAAAAGAAACTGCAGTTTCTAAAACTGAATTAGAAATACAAGGAATTAAATCAAAATTTATTGAACAATTAGAAGTCCAATCGGGTTACACCTCCTTGGAGGCAAAAAATATTTTAATGGAAAAAGCGTCCACAGATATAGAACATGAAGTAACTTTAAAATATAGAGATGTTGAAGAAAAAGCAAAATTAGGTGCTGAGGAAAAAGCGAGAACAGTACTCGCTACAGTTATTCAAAGACACGCATCTGACGTAGTTGCAGAAAAAACTGTCACATCAGTTCCTCTACCTAGTAGCGATATGAAAGGCAGATTGATTGGTAGAGAAGGAAGAAATATAAGAGCTATAGAAAAAGTTACTGGTGTAGATTTGATTATTGACGAAACTCCAGAAGCTGTGACTATTTCATGCTTCAACCCAATTCGTAGAGAAATAGCTAGATTAGCCTTAATTAAATTAATTACTGATGGCCGTATACATCCCGCACGAATTGAAGACATGGCTGTGAAAGCCGAGGAAGAATTAGAAAAAACTATTTGGAAAAGCGGCGAAGAAGCCGTATTTGATGTTGGGGTTAGAGGCTTGAACCCTGAAATAATTAAATTACTCGGCAGATTAAAATACCGTTATAGTTATGGTGAAAACGTCTTGCAACATTCCCTTGAAGTTGGGCATATAGCCGGTATGATTGCAGCTGAAATTGGAGCTGATGTAAACATAGCTAAAGCCGGAGGATTCTTACACGATATTGGCAAAGCATTAACTCATGAAGTTGAAGGGCCTCACGCTGAAATTGGAGCGGAAGTAGCAAAAAAACATGGAGTGCAAGATCTTATCGTGAATTGTATTGCTGAACATCACAATGACGAAATGAGTTCTGTAGAATCTTATATTGTTGCTGCAGCTGATGCAATTAGTGCAGCTAGACCTGGTGCAAGAAAAGATACAGTAGAAAATTATATAAAAAGACTTCAAGAGCTTGAAGATATTGGTAAAAATTTTGATGGTGTAGAAAAATGCTTCGCAATACAAGCTGGAAGAGAAATTAGAATTCTAGTTTCTCCAGAAAATGTAAATGATGATTCTGCTCAACAAATGGCTCGTGACATAGCAAAAAAAATAGAGGATGATCTAACATATCCTGGGCAAATTAAAGTTACTCTAATAAGAGAACATAGATCTATAGAATTCGCTAGATAATTTAATAAATCCCTCCCCAATTTCAAAATCTCATATAAATAATGTATAAAACTGATTTACATTTACATACTACTTATTCTGATGGCAATTTATCCCCAAAAGAATTAATTGATCTTTGCTATAAAAATGGTCTTAGAAATATCTCTATAACTGATCATGATTCAACGCAAGGAATTCAAGAATCTATAGATTATTCTAATAAATATTCTGACTTACAGATAATACCCGGAATAGAACTAAATACTGATTTCAAAATTGCTGAAATACACATACTTGGTTTTTATATTAACTATAAAGATAAAAACCTGCAAAAAACATTAAGTAATTTTCGTTATGATAGAGAAAACCGTGCTTACCGTATAGTAGAAAAATTAAAGGAGTTTGATATTGACATATCATGGGATCGAGTTTTAGAAATATCTAACAAAGGATCTATTGGCAGACCACATATAGCTAAGGCTATGGTTGAGAAAGGGTATATTAAATACCCAAAAGAAGCTTTTGAAAAATACCTCGGGTATGGCAAAATAGGATATATTGCTAAGACAAAATTCACTCCGAAACAATCTATCGAATTAATAATCAAATATGGAGGAGTCCCTGTTATAGCTCATCCAATATATGCGATCCAGCAAAATAGTAAAAACCCCATTGAGGAGTTAGAAAACATATTACTAGAATTAAAAAATGTTGGATTAAAAGGTGTAGAAGTATATTACAATGATTATACTAAAGAACAAATTAAATATCTGTTAAATTTAACAGATAAACTTAACCTAATACCTTGTGGTGGTTCAGATTACCATGCCTCAGGTAATCCAAATGAAATAATCCCTGGCACAATTGGACCTCCTATTGAATGTCTTATAGAATTACAGAAGATTAGAGATTCTATTTAATCTAAATCATTTATTGGAGAGTCGATTAAATTGGATATCCTATTAATAATTTTATCTTATTTCTCTGGGGGAGTCCCAACATCTTATTTAGTTGCCAAATATAAAAAAAACATCGATATAAGAGATTATGGCTCAGGAAATGTTGGGGCGGCAAATGCAATCTCTCAAATCGGTAAAAAAAGTGGGATTTCTATTGGATTTTTTGATTGTTTTGTTAAGGGAACTTGTATAATACTTTTATGTAAATTACTTGGTCTAGAAGTTACAACACAAATTTTGTCAGGCTTAGGAGTGATTATTGGACATTGCTGGTCACCATATATCAAATTTACTGGAGGTAGAGGAATTGCAACTAGCGTAGGAGTTGTCATTGGCTTTAATCTTTGGCCAGAAATTGTCATTTTAACACTCATAATGGGTATCTTCGGAGGAGTAATATTTAAAGAAACTAGTATATGGGCAGCAATTTCAATTCCTGCTTTAATTATACTAAATCTGTTATTTGACAGACCAAATGAAATATTTTATTTATCATTATCCATTGGTTTAATTCTCATTATTAAAAGAATTACTGCTAATTGGGAACCCCTAAATAAAAAACAATCTAAATTTAAACTATTATTAAATAGGATAATTTGGGATAGAGACATTAGAAATAAAGAAGAATGGGTTAATAGATTACCAGAATGAATAAAAAATGCTATAAACATAAATCTCAAACAACAAGTTTAAGCTGTGCTAGTTGTGAAACGGGAGTATGTATAAAATGTGTTATACATACTCCCACAGGAATTAAATGCAAAAATTGTGCTAATTTAAAACGAATCCCAACATTTGTAGTCTCTCCTGTTTTTTTTCTTCGTGGAATTATTTCTATTTCAATTACTTTAATATTATTCATAATTGGCTTATATTTTTTTTTATTATATATCCAATCAGGATTATTTATAGTTTTATTATCAATAATTCTTCTTGGATTTTTGATTGGTCAAATATTAAGTTTTTCAGTAAATCATAAAAGAGGTAACTCGCTAAAATTACTTTCTGTAATATCATTTTCAATAGGAATTGTTTTAATATTAATATTAAGTAATTTACAGTTACTTAATTTATTTTCAATATTCGGTGCTGGCTCAATTATAATAGGAGCATACTTATCAGTTGAAAAATTCTAAATTCATATCGATTGACAGATTTATTAAGTTATCTTAACTTAATATCCAAGCTATTTTACCTAATAATTAATAAAAATAAGGATTTAAATTGTTCAGAAACATAGAATGCGGCAAAGTAAATTTACAACATATTGCCCAGTTCGTAACTATTGCGGGATGGGTTCACAGAAGAAGAGACCATGGAGGGTTAATATTTATAGATGTAAGGGATAGTAAAGGAATTGTTCAAGTTGTTATTAATCCAGAAAATGGCAATAAATTACACAATACAGCTCAAAATTTAAGGAATGAATGGGTTGTACAAATTTCTGGGACTGTCGAAGAAAGACCTTCAGGAACAATAAATCCAGAAATGCCCACTGGTGAAATTGAAATAAATGCTAAAGAAATAAAAATACTCAATGAATCCAAAACTCCTCCTTTTTATATTAACGACGATAAAATAGAAATAGATGAATTATTAAGATTAAAGTATCGTTATTTAGATATTCGCAGACCTAAAATGAAAAATGCTCTAAAAGTAAGACATAATGTAGTGAAATTTATAAGAGATTACTTGTCAGATCAAGGTTTTCTAGAGATCGAAACTCCAATACTTATTAAGAGTACACCAGAAGGTGCAAGAGATTATTTAGTCCCTAGTAGGTTATATCCAGGAAATTTTTATGCTCTACCGCAATCACCACAGCAATTAAAGCAGTTGTTAATGGTTGGAGGTATAGAAAAATATTTTCAAATCGCAAGATGTTTTAGAGATGAAGATTTAAGAGCTGATAGACAGCCTGAACATACTCAATTAGATATTGAAATGAGCTTTGTTGAGCAAGAAGATATATTGAATTTGATTGAAGATCTTTATATAAGTATTATTGAAAAGTTATTTCCAAATAAAAAGATTCTTAACCCATTCCCAAGAATTACTTATAAAGAATCTATGTTGAAATACGGAACAGACAAACCTGACTTAAGATTTGATATGTCTTTTATTGATTTCTCTGACATTGCTTCTAAAACTGAATTAAAAGTATTTAAATCTACAATAGAACAAAATGGATTTGTAAAAGGTTTTACTGTTCCAGGAGGAGCCTCCTTATCCAGGAAAAAAATAGATTCTCTAACAGAGTTTACTATTTCTAAAGGAGCCAAAGGATTAATCACGATTGCTTTAATTGATTCTGAAATGAATAATTCTGAAAATTTAGAAATATCCAATTTTAAATCTAATATTTCTAAATTTCTCACACTTGAACAGCTTATAAATATATCAAATATAGGAAAGGCGGAAAAAGGTGATCTAATTGTAATGGTTGCTGGTCCAGAAAAAGCAACAAATGCGTCACTTAGTGCACTAAGAAATAAATTAGGGAGTGAGCTTTCTATGGCTGATCCTAATATGTTAGCATTTGCTTTCGTGGTAGACTTTCCGCTATTTGATTATAATGACGATGAAAAAAGATGGGATGCTACGCATCATCCATTTACTATGCCAAAGGAAAAATTTTATAATTCGATTGAAACTGATCCGGGATCAGTAATTGCAAATTGTTACGACTTAGTTTGTAATGGAGAAGAATTAGCTAGTGGAAGCATTAGAAATCACGATTTCAAATTACAAAGCAAAATTTTTAACGTTTTAGGCTATTCTGATGAACAAATAGATTTGCGGTTTGGACAACTTGTAAATGCTTTAAAATATGGTGCTCCTCCTCATGGTGGAATAGCTCCTGGAATAGACCGATTATTAATGTTACTTACAGATAATAATAATATTAGGGATGTAATAGCATTTCCGAAAACTCAAAACGGGATAGATCCTTTATTTGAGTCTCCAGGTCCCGTAGACACCAATCAGCTAAAAGAATTAAACATTTCAATAACTAATCCCACAAAACCTAACGATAATTAATTCTAAAGTGATAATAATCTTATTAACAAATTTTACTTTTTATATGATATGGTATCAACATAATCTGTGAGGCATGTATATGAGAAATAAATCTATAGAAATACCTAAAAATACTCTTTTATGGATGTATGAAAAAATGGTCACTATTAGGTTGTTTGAAACTCAAGCTAATAGAGAAGCAGATGCTGGAAAACTTTTAGGAATGCATTCCTCTATAGGGCAAGAAGCTGTCCCTACAGGTATTTGTGCGCAACTCGAATCAAATGACTTTGTGCTAGGCACACATCGGAGCCACCATCATTGTATTGCTAAAGGAGTAGAACTAAACTCTATGATGGCTGAACTACTTGGAAAAGCAACAGGAACTAATAAAGGCAAAGGTGGAACTATGCACATTGCTGATATTGATAAAGGTATGCTAGGGGCAAATGGTGTTGTTGGTTCAAATATCCCTGTTGCAACTGGTGTAGCTTTAAGCGCAAAAATTAAAAACACATCCCAAGTAACTGTAGTCTTTTTTGGAGATGGAGCATCTAGCCAAGGAAGTTTACATGAATCAATGAATTTAGCAAGTATCTGGGATTTACCTATAATATTTGTCTGCGAAAATAACCGATATGCAGAATCTACACCATATGAATACGCTGTTGCTGGTAAATCAATTTCTAATAGAGCAGCTGGGTATAATATACCTGGGCTATCAGTTGATGGACAATCAGTACTTGATATATACGAAGCAAGTAAAACAGCAATTGAAAGAGCTCGAAAGGGTAAAGGCCCGACATTAATTGAAGCTAAAACTTATCGATATAAAGGACATTTTGGAGCAGACAACCCTCTCAGTTACAGATCAGAAGATGAAGAAAATTATTATAAAGATAGAGATTGTATAGATAATTTAAAAAAACACTTACTCTCAAATGAAATTACTGACCAAGAAAATTTAGATTTAATATATGATAAATCTTTAAAAGCAGTGGATGAAGCTGCTATTTTTGCAAATGAGAGCCCCTTTCCCTCACCTGAGGAATTATACTCAGATGTATATGTATCTTACAAATAAAAACAGGAAATAATAATGAGAACAATTTCTTATATCCAAGCAATTAATGAATCTTTAAGATATGAAATGAATAATGATGAAAATGTAATCATTATGGGAGAAGATGTTGCTGGAGGTGGCAATAGAGATGACAAACTTGATGCATGGGGTGGACCAATGAGGCTAACTAAAGGGTTAGTTAAAGATTTCGGGAGAAATAGAGTAAGAGATACTCCAATTTCGGAAGCAGGTTTTGTAGGAGCAGGAGTTGGGGCTGCAGCGGCAGGTTTAAGACCAATAGTAGACTTAATGTATGTTAGTTTTTATGGAGTATGTGCTGACCAAATCACTAATAATGCAGCCAAAATTCATTATATGTTTGGAGGTAAAGTTAAAGTACCTCTAACTATAATGACAGCTATGGGTGTAGGAGGAAATAAAGCTGCTCAACATTCCGAAACATTATATTCAATATTCACACACTTTCCTGGTTTAAAATGCATAGTACCCTCAAATCCATACAATGCTAAAGGATTAATGACAGCAGCTATACGTGATGATGATCCCGTCATAATATTTAATAATAGACAATTAATGGGACTTAGACCCTCATATGAAGTACCAGAAGATTCTTATACTCTAAAAATTGGAAAAGCTAATATTGAGAAATATGGCACTGATATAACTCTAATAGGAATTGGTTATACAACATACTTATGCCTTGAAGCAGCAATAATATTAGAATCAATGGGATATTCAATAGAAGTTATAGATTTACTGTCATTATCTCCAATGGATGAAGAAACAATAATTAAATCAGTAAAAAAAACTAGAAAAGTAATTATAGTTGATGAAGATTACCCTAGATGCAGTATTTCAAGTGACATTTCAGCAATAATATCAGAACAGGCATTTGATTATCTGGATGCGCCTCCAAAAAGATTAAACCCTCCTCACACTCCAGTTCCTTACAGTAAGCCATTGGAGAAATTATATTCACCAAATAAAGAAACAATTGTAAAAAATGCTCAACTTTTATTAGAGTAGAATTAAGGAATATATAATAATGAGCACTCCAATAATAATGCCTAGATTAGGTGATTTTATGACTGAAGGTACTATTACAAAAATCTACAAATCCTCTGGAGATTTTGTAAAACAAGGTGAGATTATAATTGAAATTGAAACAGAAAAAATAAATTATGACCTTGAGGCTTTTGAAGATGGTATTTTCTATACTAAAGCTAATGAAAGTGACACTATTTTAGTTGACGATATAATAGGATATCTACTTTCAGAAGGAGAATTACCTCCTGAATCAAACAAAAAACCAGAAGATAATAATGCCTCAATATCTATAAAAAATCCAACTGAATCAATTAATGATATTTCAGAAGAAAGTAAAATAATCCCCTCTACTCCTGGCGCAAGAAAATTAGCCGGAAATATGAATATAGAACTTTCAAAAATAACCTCTACTGGGCCACGTGGTCGTATCACAGAAGAAGATGTAAAAAATCATATCAAAATAAATCTTTCTAACAGTGATGATTCAATCATTACTCCTGCAAAAATAGAACCTATAACTGGTATACGAAAATCTATAGCTGATCACATGCTAAAAAGTATATTAAATACGGCTCAATTATCTTATTTCCTAGAAATCGATGTTACAGAAGCTCAAAAACTACGCAGATTAAAATCTAAGTCTATCTCAAAACCTATTTCTTTAGGAAATGTCATAATTAAAGCTTCAGCCGAGTCATTAAAAAAGAACCTTAAATTAAACAGTATTATAGATAATAAATCAAAGCAAATCTTGTATTTTGATAAAATAAATATTGGCTTTGCTGTAGCACTTGATAATGGGTTAATAGTGCCAGTTATTCATAATACCGATCAAAAGACTCTAATTGAAATAAATTCCGAAGTGATTGATCTAGCTAAAAGAGCTCGTTCTAACAATCTTAATCCTGAAGAAGTATCTAGTGGAACATTCACAGTAAGTATACTAGGAACAGTGGATGGATTCACTCCAATATTAAATAAAGGACAAAATGCTATTTTAGGACTAGGTAGAAGTATAAAAAAACCTGTAGTTAGAAATAATGAAATTGTTATTAGAGAAATATCTACAATAAGCCTAACTACTGATCATCAATCTATAGACGGAGCAGATGCAGCTAAATTCTTAAGGGTATTACAGCAACTTGTAGAATCTCCAAAAGCCTTATTTGAGTAAAAATAATGGAATACAATAGACTAGGAAAAACCGGCTTAAAAATATCAAAATTATGCTTAGGTACTAATATGTATGGAGCATCATATGTATCAGATTCAGAAGCTGAACTTGTTATAAAAGAAGCATATGATAAAGGCGTAAATTTTATAGATACTGCTGATTTTTATAATGAAGGGAAGTCTGAATCTATTATAGGAAAAGCTATTAAAAATCAACGCAATAACTTTGTAGTAGCAACAAAAGGATTTATGCCTACTAATAAAGATATCAACTCAAAAGGATTATCAAGGAAGCACCTGATAACTGCCGTAGAAAACAGTCTTAAAAGACTATCTACTGATTATATAGATTTGTATCAATTACATTTCTGGGATCCTGATTGCCCAATCGATGAAACAATAAATACTTTAAATGACATGGTACATGACGGAAAAATACGCTACTTGGGATGTTCTAATTTTACTGCTTGGCAATTATGTAAATCTCTATGGGTAAGTGACAAAAGAAACTTCGAAAGGTTTGAATCAGTTCAATCCGAATATAATTTTAGTCAAAAGCATATTGAAAATGAACTGATTCCTTTATGCATAGACCAGCAGATAAGTATAATACCCTATCAGGTTCTTATGGGCGGATTACTTACAGGTAATTATTCTAAAGAATTAGAGCCAAAAAAAGATTCGCATCTGGCATCTACACATGCGCAAAGAGCAAAAAATACCTATTGGAATGAACGTAATTTTAATATTATTAATCAATTAAAATTAATTGAAGAAGAAACTGGATATAACTCTATAGAATTAACAATCGCATGGACTTTATCTAAACCTGCCGTATCTTCTATAATTGTTGGGGCAAGTAAAAAATCACAAATTGTATCTAATATAAACTCAACGAATATTACATTGAATCAAGAAACCTTAGATCAACTAAATTCTTTATAAATTTCTAATTGATCTTTATAAATCTTATAAAAAAAATTTTGATAATTTAAATTTAATATTGAATTAGTCGTCATAATTAATGCATCTTCACGATCATCAAGATAATAATTCTTGCGAATGCCCTCTTTATTAAATCCAAATTTACTATATAGTTTTTGAGCAGCATAATTAGATACTCTAACTTCTAAAGTTACAACTTCTGAATTTTTATTAATTGCACTTTCAATAGCAGCTATCATAAGAAATTTACCCAAGCCACAATTCCTATGATCTGCAGCTACACCTATAGATACAATATGCGTTTCTTGTAAAATATACCACAATCCAACATACCCAACAATTTTATAATTGTTATGAAATATAAAAAAATCTATAAGTCGGAAAAAAAAATTAGATACAAAATTTAAAAATCTATTCCCCAAATCTGCATAATTTTTATTTTCCATAACAATTATAAAATATTCAGCATTATTCTTTTTTAATTCTTTTCTAAAATCCGTTCTAGATGAATTAGTAATAAATATCTGACGATCTAAAATCTCACATTCAATAACATGCTTATTTCTCATTCGTTTAATATAAAATTTTTTATTTGGAATATCTTTGGAAAAAAAAATCATCTAAATACTTAATAATCAATGCAAAAGCATGAAATCTGATTCATGTAATAAATATTATGAAATAATGCATCAAAAACCCCTTGCATCAAAAAAAAACAATAAATAAAATACGTTGAATGAATATTATACTAAGATTAACCAAGATGGCTATATGTCATAAATGGAATCTTATTCTCGCATATATTTGTATGCTAGGAGCTACTACATCTTTTCTTATGACTCCAAAACTCATAGGTAAAGCTATTGATAAAATAACAACCTCTTCCTCAGGCGGAATCCCTACCAATATAATTGTTGAAACTATAATAGCTATAATTTTATTAATGTCTCTTAGAGGATTTTTATCATTTTGGCAAACATCCTTAGGAGAAAACCTTTCTCATAAAGTAGCTTATAGTTTAAGAAACTTATTTTTCAATAAAATTCAAACAATCAGCTTCGATTTTCACGACAAATGGCATACTGGAGAATTAATTTCTAGGGCTATATCAGATATTGAAAACGTAAGAATGTCTATAAATATGGGATTAATGAGGGCTCCATATTTTATTGCAATGTTTGTAATCATTGCAATTATTCTTATTAATTTACACTGGATGTTAGGTATTATAAGTATATCGTTTATGCCGATAATATCATTTAACTCAATTAATGTAAGATTAAAAATGAGGAATTTTTTACATAAAATTCAAAAAACTACAGCTGAGTTAAGTACAATATCTCAAGAAAATTTTTCTGGTGCCAGAGTAGTAAGATCGTTTGCAAGTGCAAATTACGAACAATCTAAATTCGATTCAAAAAATCAAGAAATATTCCATCAAACTATTGACGCAGAAAAGTTAAGAGCAAAAAATGCTACATTTATGCGATTTGCATTTACTATTTCAATAGGAATAGTACTTTTAATAGGAGGAAGATTAGTTATAAATGGAGAACTTACATGGGGAGAATTAACGCAATTCATAATATATATGCAAATACTATCATTGCCAGTAACTATGGCTGCATGGTTAGTTAATGCTTATGCAAGAGCAGTTTCATCTGGGGAAAGACTTTTTGAAATTTTAGATTCTAAATCTAAATTAAAAGAACCTGCAAATGCTCTGAAAATTAGCAAAAGTAGAGGGCATATAATTTTTGACAATGTACATTTTAAATATGAAGGTGATAAATCAGCAATAAAAAACCTGAACTTAGAAATCAAACCTGGTGAAAAAATTGCAATCATAGGTACGCCTGGTAGTGGTAAGACAACTGTAGCTAGCTTAATTCCTAGGTTTTATGATGTTACCAAAGGAAAAATTCTTTTAGATAATACAGATATAAGGAATATTACTTTAGACTCTTTACGAAAAAACATAGGATTAATTCAACAAGATATTTTCTTATTTGCAACTTCCATAAGAGAAAACATCGCTTATGGAAAAGAAAATGCTTCTTTAGAAGATATAATTGAAGCTGCTAAAGTTGCACAAATCCACGAGTATATTGAAACTCTTGAAAAAGGCTACGATACAATAATAGGTGAAAGAGGTACAGATTTGTCTGGAGGTCAAAAACAGCGGATTGGAATAGCAAGATCAGTTATACTTAATCCTTCAATTTTAATTATGGATGACACAACCTCAAGTGTTGATACAGAGACAGAATCTTTAATCAATAAATCGTTAAAATCTATTATGACGGATAGAACCACTTTAATTATATCTAACAGAATTAGCACAGTACAAAAAGCCAATAAAATTTTTGTAATGGAAAAAGGTGAAATAGTTGAAGAAGGATTACATCAAGAATTATTACAAAATAACGGTATTTATAAAAAGATTTATGATCTCCAACTACGGCCAATAGAAACCCAATCAAAAATCACTATTCAATAAAGGTTTATTAAAAAATATGAAATACCATCCTCAAGCAAGCTCATCGGATAACCAGATGGAAGAAATATTTGGTAAGGCTTATGACCACAAAGTAATAAACCGGTTAATACCATTTTTTAAGCTCCAAAAAAAATTAATCCTAATCGCTACAATTGCCATGTTAATCTTTGTGATTACTCAATCTTCGTTCCCTTACATTATAAAAATAGGAATAGACAATCACATATTAAAAAATGATATTGGAGGATTAACATGGGTATTTGTTGCCTTCATATCAATTGCTTTCATAAATTGGTGTTCTGGTTATCTACAAGAGATATTTGCTTCCAGAATGAGTCAAGGAGTATTACAAAATTTACGTAGTAACTTATTTAGCCATTTACAAAAACTACCAATGTCTTTTTATGATAAAAATGAAGTCGGACGTCTAATGTCTAGAATGCACGGAGATGTAGGGCAATTACAAGAAGTTGGAGCTTTAATAGTAGCAACTTCTGGAGAATTATTAAGCTTAATTGGAATAATAATATTTCTAATGATTATGAGCTTTAAATTAGCGATTATCACTTTAAGTGTAGTCCCTTTACTATTTATCCTGCTTATAGTTTGGCAAAAATTAGCAAAAAAATTATATATAGAAAATAGAATTTCGCATTCTGAAACAATAACCAACTTAGCTGAAAATATTAATGGGTCGAAGATAATCCAAATACTAACGAGACAAAAAACAAATATGCGATTATTTGATAATAAAAATTCTTACCTATTAAAAACTTCTAAATCAGCCACATATATATCTTCTGGTGTGTTACCTGGGGTTGATTTTATAACAAGTATAGCAATAAGTTTAGTACTCTTTTTTGGTTCAAAATTAATTGGACAGTCTTTAGAAATAGGTGTATTGATTGCATTTGTAATGTATGTGCAAAGATTTTTTGATCCTCTTAGACAAATTACAATGTCATATACACAATTCCAAAGAGCAATGGCATCTGGCAACAGAATATTTGAAATCATGGATATAAATCCAGAAATCATTGACTCCAGTAAAGCTAAAGATATAACTGATATAAAAGGTGATATAGAATTTAAAAATCTGACTTTTAGTTATGTACCTAATAAACCCGTATTAAATGATATCAACTTAAAAATTAAAGCTGGAGAAACTTTAGCAATTGTTGGGCACACTGGCTCTGGGAAAACAACACTGATTTCGTTATTATCGCGTTTATACAATCTTAAATTAGAAAATGGTTTAATCAATATTGATAACATTGACATACAAAATATAACGCGAAATTCTTTGTTAAAACACATGGCAATAGTATTACAAGAACCATTTTTGTTTACTGGAACAATTATGGATAATATTAAATATAGACTTACTACTTCCCCAGATGAAGATGTCATAAACGCAGCAAAAACTGTTAATGCTCATGATTTCATTAAAGAATTAGAATTAGGGTATAAAACTCCAGTTCTTGAGAGAGGGTCGAATTTAAGCACTGGACAAAGACAATTAATAAGTTTTGCAAGAGCAATATTATCTAATCCTAAAATATTAATCCTTGATGAAGCCACTGCAAATATTGATAGTACCACAGAGGATCTTATACAAAAGGCCTTGCAAAATTTAATATACAAACGAACAGCAATAATAATCGCACATAGATTATCAACAATTCGTGAAGCTGACAAAATAGCTGTTATGGACCAAGGTAATTTAATTGAAGTGGGAAATCATAATGAATTAATAAAATCAAATGGTTTGTACAAAAAACTATATGACTTCAATTACGACAGCATTGAACTAGCTAACAATAAAATATAATCATATTGCATAGGATTTAATCAAAAAAAGTCCCTTGATTTGAACCTTTTTTATGTGGGAATTTAACACCTAAATGCTCATATGCTCTTTTCGTAACCATTCTCCCTCTACTTGTTCTATCTAAAAATCCTAATTGAAGTAAATATGGTTCATATACTTCTTCTATTGTCTCAGCCTCTTCACTTATAGAAGCCGATAAAGTGTCTAAACCTACTGGTCCTCCTGAAAATTTCTGAATTATAGCATTTAATATCATATAATCAACTGAATCTAAACCAAGACTATCAATTTCTAATTTACCTAAAGATTCTTTAGCAATCTTTTGGCTTATTGAACTATCATCTAGAACTAAAGAATAATCCCTAACTCGCTTAAGTAATCTGTTTGCAACTCTTGGGGTCCCTCTAGAACGTTTTGCGATTTCATTAAATCCCTTAGCTTCACCTTTTATTTTCAAAATATTTGCAGATCTTTCAACTACTATAGCCATATCATCTAAATTATAATAATTAAGCCTACTAATTAGTCCAAATCTATCCCTAAGAGGACCTGAAACCATTCCATATCTAGTCGTTGCACCAATAATAGTAAAAGGCTTTAAGCTTAACTTCATATTCCTAGCCTTTAATCCTTTATCCATAACCCAAGAAACAAAAAAATCTTCCATTGCAGAATATAATACTTCTTCAACTACTCTACTTAATCGATGGATTTCATCTATAAATAAAATATCTCCTTTCTGCAATTGCGTTAAAATAGCTACCATGTCTCCTGAACGCTCTATAGCTGGGCCAGAAGTAGTTTTAATTCTTACTTCCATTTCATTAGCTAATATATTAGCTAATGTTGTTTTACCTAAACCAGGAGGACCATACAACAAAACATGATCTAAAGGTTCCTCTCGTTTTTTCGAAGCTTTTATAGATATTGTAAGGTTATCTTTAATATTATCTTGTCCTACATAATCTTTTAAGCGTTTAGGCCGAAGACTTTTATCTGAAGTATCTCCTTCTAGTATATTTCCAGAAAGAACACGGTTTTCCATAAATCACTCACTATATACTGGTATAAAAAATCAATCAAAATTTCTTTACCTAAATTAAAAGTGTCAATAATTAATAATCATATTATAATACTTATATTAAATAATTACTAAATAAAATTAAATCTATATTATTAAGTATATATATTTAAAGGATTTTATATGGCAAGTAAATCAAAAAAAGAATGGGATAAAGAAACTCTTAACAAACTAAAAGATCAGTTTAAAGAACGAAAAGAATCTTTTGAAACTGATTCTGGTATACCTATTGAATCATTGTACACTAATGAAGACACAGAAAATTCTGATTATTCCAAGAACCTAGGATACCCTGGAGAATACCCTTATACTCGTGGAGTACAAGCCAACATGTACAGAGGTAGACTTTGGAGTATGAGACAATATGCAGGCCTTGCTTCTCCTGAAGAGTCTAATCGTAGATATAGATACTTATTAGATCAAGGGCAAACTGGATTAAGTGTTGCATTTGATTTGCCAACTCAAACTGGATATGATTCTGATCATCCAGTATCCATTGGAGAAGTAGGGAAATCTGGCGTTCCAATTTCAAGCTTATCTGACATGGAAATACTTTTTAAAGATATCCCTTTAGAAAAAGTGAGCACTTCTATGACTATAAATTCTACTGCTCCAATACTTTTAGCTTTATATATTGCCGTTGCAAAACGCCAAGGGGCAAAAATTGATCAACTAAAAGGTACTATTCAAAATGATATTCTAAAAGAATATATAGCACGTGGCACATATATATACCCTCCTGAACAGTCAATGAGGCTAGTCACAGATATATTTGAATATTGTAGCAAAAATCTACCCAAATGGAATACAATAAGTGTAAGTGGATACCATATTCGTGAAGCAGGCTCTACTGCTATTCAAGAGTTAGCTTTTACATTTTCTAATGCCATAACCTATGTAGAATACGCTCTTAAAGCAGGACTAAATATAGATGATTTTGCAGGGCAATTATCTTTTTTCTTTGTAGCTCAAAATAATTTATTTGAAGAAATCGCTAAATTTAGAGCTGCAAGGAGAATTTGGGCCAATATAATGAAAAATAGGTTTCAAGCAAAAAACCCACGATCACATATGCTAAGATTCCATACGCAAACAGCAGGAGTTACATTAACAGCTCAACAGACTGATAACAATATTATTCGTACTACTATACAAGCTTTAAGTGCTATACTAGGCGGTACTCAATCATTACATGTGAACTCAAAAGATGAGGCATTAGGGCTGCCTACAGAGGAATCTGCTCGGATATCTCTTAGAACTCAACAAATCCTTGCATATGAATCTGGAATAAGCGAAACCGTAGACCCTCTTGCAGGTTCTTACTATATTGAAAATTTAACAAATCAATTAGAAAATTCCACAATAGATTATATTAAAAAAATAGATAATTTGGGAGGAGCATTAAAAGCATTAAATAGGAATTTCCAGGTTGATGAAATCGATAATAATGCTTTTAAATTACAAAATGAAATTGATAATAATGAAAGAATCGTAGTTGGAGTTAATAAATTTCAATCTGAAACTTTCCAAATAGAAAAGGTACAATCTATTAACCCATTAGAAATAAAAAAACAACTCGACCGACTTGAAAATACTAAAAATAAGCGCTCAGAAAAAGACGTAAAAATAACTTTAAAAAAACTGAAAGAGATAGCGAATACAAAAGAAAATACTTTCCCCCAAATCTTAGAATGTGTTGAATCATATGCGACCTTGGGTGAAATATCAAATGTATTCAGGGAAGTGTTTGGGGAACATACACAATTAAACTCTTTATAATATATTAAAGATTAGGAGAAACTGTGCAATTTCTTTTATCAGAAGATGAACAATTAATTAAAAATACTATTCAAGATTACTCAAGCCAAGAAATCGCACCTAGAGCATCTAATTATGACCTGAATAGTGAATTTCCATGGGATAATATTCGAGGCTTAGCTGATCTTGGAATGTTTGGACTAACTATAGAAGAAGAATATGGCGGAACAGGTGGGACAATGCGACAGCTATCTATAGTAGTAGAAGAAATATCTAAAGCATGCGCATCAACAGGTATAATATATATTGCACATTTATCTTTATGCACGCAATTAATACAAATGTTTGGTAATTACGATCAGAAGAAAAAATACATCCCAGAATTAGTAACTGCTAAAAAAATAGGTGCTTTTGCTCTCACAGAGCCTGATTCGGGAAGTGACGCCGGAAGCTTAAATTCAACTATAGAAATTGATAATAATAATTATATCCTAAATGGATCTAAAACTTATATTACTAATGCCCCTGAAGCAGAAATATTTATAGTATTAGCAACTAAAGACAAATTATTAAAAAACAAAGGTATAGACGCTTTTATTGTAGAAAAAACCCAAGGAATTGATATCATTAAACAAACTGGGAAAATGGGTATAAGGGCTTCAAGTACAGGGCAAATTTCATTCTCAGATGTTAAAATACCTATACAAAACCGAATTGGAAAAGAAGGCAGTGGTTTTAGTTTAGCAATGCAATCTTTAAACTGTAGTAGAATTGCAGTTGCAGCGCAATGTATAGGAATTGCCCAGGCTTCATACGAAGCTGCAATCAAATATGCTAAGGACAGAAAAGCTTTTGGCAAAACTATATCTAAATTTCAATCTATACAAAATATGATTGCTGATATGGCAACAGAAATCCAAGCAGCAAGATTACTAGTTTTAGAAGCTGCGACTCTAAAAGATAATAATTTAGAATTTATTACTCAAGCATCTATGGCAAAATTATTAGCATCAAAAGTTGCAGTAGACTGCGCAAATAAATCAATGCAAATTCATGGAGGAGCCGGCTATTTTGCCCCCCATAATATCGAAAGATATTATAGGGATGCTAAAGTCACAGAAATATATGAAGGAACATCCCAAATTCAACAAATGATAATTGCAAGAAATTTACTAGACCTGTAATAAATATTAAAGGATTAAAAATTAATGCAAAACAATACTAACTCAATATGTAAAATCGAAAATTTAAATCATGTTTGTATAGCTGTTAATAATATTAAAGAATCAATAGATTTTTATAGTAAGATTTTCGGCACAAAAGCGACTAAGATTACTGAGATATCTGATCAAGGAGTACTGGCAACTTTAATTTCTCTTGGTAATACTCACTTAGAATTTATACAACCATTAGATGTTAATGGAAGTATTGCAAAATTTATTGAAAAACGTGGAGAAGGAATTCATCATATATGCTTCGAAGTAGAAAATTTAGAAGAAAAATTAAACAACCTTGGTTCAAATGATATAAAACTTATTGATAAAAAGCCAAGAAAAGGACTGGCTGGAACAATTGCATTTATACATCCAAAATCAACGAATGGCACTCTAATTGAATTAGTAGATAAACATAGTCTACAAAAGGTTGATAAATAAATGATTAAAGTACTTGTTGCAAAATCCGGACTAGATGGACATGATCGGGGAGCAAAAATAATCGTCAGAGCCTTAAGAGATGCCGGTATGGAAGTTACGTATACAGGAATCCGGCAAACACCTGAAATGATTGTTAATACCGCCATGGAGTTGAATGTAGATGTAATTGGATTAAGTACACTGTCAGGAGCTCATTTAACTATGTTTCCACAAATTATTGAAGGAATTAAAAAAAACAAATTAGAAAAAATGATTATCATAGCTGGAGGAATAATTCCGCATGAAGATAAAAAACAACTAGAAGAATTAGGCATAAAGGGTATATTCGGTCCAGGAACACCCACAAATAAAATTATAGAATTTGTACAAAATCAAGTTAATTCAATTACATAAGGTGAAAATATGTTGAAAATCAGAATAATGTATTGGAAAGAAATCCCTGCGCAAATACAAGTTAAATCTCAAGATGAAACAAAATCTCAAATGCTAGATGAAAGATTTCAAAAAGGGATAGATGCCATAGCTATGAAAGATGGTAGTTATGGTAATGATTCATATATAGATGCTTGGCAATGGAGTGAATTTAAAGAGATTACGGGAGATATTAACGAAGTATTAATGTTAACTACCCAAAAATATAACAATTGTTTCCCAAAAGATTTTGTATCTAGATTAATAAAGTTAAACGGTTTAGGTAAAAGAATAACAACACCTGGAGCTATTGACCACTGGATAGAAGAAGTACCGGGATTACCAAAATGAAACAAAAAATATTTTTATCCTTAAGAGACCGTTTAAAAACCCAAAAACCTATTCTATCAGATGGAGGATCTGGAACTTACTTACAGACCCATGGATTAGAACCGGGCAGCTCACCCGAAGAACTAAATTTAAACAATCCTGATCTAATTAAAAAAATGAGTAAAGATTATTTTGATAACGGTTCTGAAATGGTTCTAACGAACACATTTGGAGGCAATCCATATATGCTTAAAAAATATGGACTTAAAGATAAACTTAGACAAATTAATCAATCTGCAGCAAAATTCTCCAGATCTGTAGCACCTAAAGGAAATTTTGTGATTGGATGTATAGGTCCTACAGGAGAATTTCTTGAACCACTTGGCCCAATAACAAAATCTGAAATGAAAAAAGGGTTCATTGAACAAATGCAAGCTTTGGAAGCGGGAGGAGCCGATGCAATATTGATTGAAACTATGACTGCTATTGAAGAGACGCAACTTGCAATCGAATCTGCTAAGGAAAATACAAATCTAGTTGTTATGGCAACAATGACTTTTGATTTGGGTCCAAAAGGTTTTTTCACAATGATGGGAATAACTCCAGAAACTGCAGTAACTGAACTTAGGAAATCTGGTGCGGACGTGGTTGGATCGAATTGTGGAAATGGTATTGATAACATGATAGAAATCGCAAAAAAGATGAGAGAAATTGATGATGGATATATGCTAATACATAGTAATGCAGGTATTCCCAAAATCATTAATGGTAGAATAGTATATTCTGAAACACCTGAATATATGGCTGAAAAATTTAAAGATTTGCTTGATTTAAAAATAAACATAATTGGAGGATGCTGTGGGACAACCCCTAAGCATATAAAGGCTATCTTCAATATGATATACAATGACCAATCTGATTAAAAAATGAGGGATCAAACAAGATGCCAATGACTCAAAAAGATGATCTGAATAATATAAATCAAATTCTATCAAATTTAGGTCGCTGTATAGAATTGATTCCCATAGACCCAAATTTCAATGATATAAGTGTAGGATTATATGAAAAAAATGGAATTTTTACTGTTTGGTCATTTAGTAAAATACGAGGGACTAATCAAAGAATACAAGAAATAAGAGATCAATTAATTAACTTAGGAGGAATGAATCCTATAGCTAATACTACTGATAAAGCTCAATATCCAAATAAACAAATATTTGAACGTCCTATGAAATTTTTAATTAAACAAGCTGTAGAAAAACCTGCAACTTACAGGCATAGTTTAGGACCCATTAAAGTCAAAGATATACGTTCTCCTCTAGAAATAACAGTTACTCCAAAAGAAAATAAATCTATTTGTGTTTATGAAGTTTCTGCATCACTCCCAATATCTGAAATAAATTCAGGTGATTCTGTATCAGGAGTTCATACAAAGCCTGAAATACGAATAAACGCAATTATCCGAGGATTAATTAAATATGGAACTATGGAAAGATTTGACAACTCTAGTGTAATGTTCAATAAAGGTGAAAAACTAGACAAACTCGTTCGATTAGTTTTGCCATATGCAAGAAACATTACTGGAACACAGGATATGCTAGATTCTGACTCAATTAGAGGGCAAATGACAACAAATACTTTAGGATTTGCAAATCAAGAATAAAACATCAGGAGATAATTAATGATACAAGAAACTATGACTCCTAAAGAAAGAGTAATGAATGCTCTAAAAGGCCTCCCAGTTGATAGAACACCAGTGTCAAATCCTACAAGTATTGCTACTGTAGAATTAATGGACTTAGTTGATGCACCCTTTCCAGATGCTTGCAGAAATCCTGAATTAAATGCAACTTTAGCAGCTACTGGATATACAGAATTGGGCTTTGACTCTATAGCTCCTTATTTTTCTATAATCCAAGAGTCTTCAGCTCTTGGATGTGAAATGCAATGGGAACAAAAAGACAATTGGCCTACAGTAAGAATGAGTAAACCAATCTGGAAATCTGTAAATGATATCAAAATACCTCCGGATTTCTTACAACATCCTGATAATCTAGTAATTATAGATTCTATAAAAATTTTAAAAAAAGAATTCGGTAATGAGGTCGCAATAATTGGAAAAACAATGGGACCTTGGACGTTAGCTTATCATGTGTTTGGAGTCGAGCCCTTTTTATTACTATCAATTGATGACCCTAAAATGACTATGGAATGTTTAAAAAGGCTTAAAGAAATTTCTACCTTATTTGGCCAAGCTCAAATTGATGCTGGAGCTGATGTATTAACCTACCCAGATCATGCAACTGGAGATTTAGTTAGTGGAGAATATTATAAAAAATTCCTACTTGAAATACACCAAGAAGCGGTTGAAAATTTAGATGTTCCCCTTATTCTTCATATATGTGGTAATACTATTGACAGACTTGATTATATATCTCAAAGTAATATGGCTGCTTTTCATTTTGATTCTAAAAATGACCCTGTAGAAGCTATGAAAATTGCTAATAACAGAATTAGATTAATAGGAAACATCAATAACCCTGTAACTTTATATAGTAAAAGTACAGAAGAGGTGAAAACCGAAGTTGAAAGATGCCTAGAAGCTGGAGTGCAATTAATTGCACCAGAATGCGCTATACCTTTATCTACGAAGCTGGAAAATCTATTAGAGATACCTAAAACTGTAAAAGAATGGACAAATAGGCAAAATTAAAACTGAGGTGATTATGCTCTGCAAAAAAATTGATAATTTTATTATTGTTGGCGAAAACATTCATGCTACACGATCTTTAAAATTAAATGGAAAAAGAATTACAAACACTGATAACAATAACCAATTTATAAATTACATAGATAAATCCAATAACCAGCAATTAATGCAAATACCTGATTGGTTTAAAAAAACACAACCTTATTCTCAAGGCCAAATTAAACATTTTATGATAGCAATTATGAACCTAAGAGAAGATGACCCCATGATAAGACTCGAAGGTGAAAAATATTTGAAAACTGAGGTTGAAAAACAAATCAAAGCTGGAGCCAATTATATTGATATAAATGTTGATGAAGTTCATTATGATTTAAACATCCAAAAAGAATGCATGAAAAAAACTGTAGAAGTAATTCAAAAATACTCATCAGTCCCAATAAGTATAGACTCTTCAAATTCCGAAATAATTGAATCTGGATTAAAAGTTTACAACAATCTGCACCTGCCTCCTCTTATAAATTCTGTTGCATTTGAAAGACCCGAAGTTTTTGATATGGCTTTAAATTATAAAGCTAAAATAATTGCAATGGCTACACATAAATCTAGAATGCCTGAGGATGCAAATGACCGCGTTGAAAATGCAATAAAAATAATAGACAAAGCTGTTTCATTAGGTTTTTCTTTAAATGATATATTTTTAGATGCAATTGTTTTCCCTATATCAGTAAACCCTGAATATGGAAATCATTATTTTGAAGCAGTTAGAGAAATAAGAGCTAAATATGGAAAAGAATTATATATTGGTATGGGGTTAAGCAATGTATCTTTTGGAATGCCAATGCGAAAACTAATTAACCAAGCATTTATTTATTTAGGATTAGAATCTGGTATTAATTCTGGGATAATTGATCCCCTTCAAGTGAAATTAAATGAAATACTTAATATAAATATCAATTCGAGGAAATTCGGATTAACGATAGATATGCTAACAGGTAAGGATGAATTCTGTATAAATTTTTTGAAAGCGTATCGTAATGGAGAACTAAATTAGGTTACTATTTATAAATACTTCAGTATAATATATTCAGCATAATATAAATACATTATCATATGGAGTAATAAAGTATGCCAATATCTAATGAAGGTGTTTTAGAAGAAATGAAACACGTAGTAGACCCTTCAGAACTAAAACATATTCAAAAAATTTATGAAAATACAGATCCATTAATGCAAGAAATCGCATATGCATTAATAACTGGAAATGACCAAAAAATAGATGAATTGACTCAAAATGCACTTAACAATGGCTTCTCAGCTAATACGATTATGGATGATGGATTAATAGCAGGTATGGCAATAGTTGGAATTAAATTTCGAGATAACATTATTTTCGTACCTGAAGTCCTAATATCTGCTAGAGCTATGAAAGCAGGAATGAAATATATAGAACCTATATTATCTGCATCTGATATACCTCCTGCCGGAACTGTAGTTATGGGAACAGTAAAAGGAGACTTGCATGATATAGGTAAAAATCTATGCATCATGATGCTTAGAGGCGCAGGATTTGTAGTTCATGATTTAGGGGTTGATGTAAAACCTGCAGAATTTATAGATGCGGTACAAGAATACAATGCTAAAATAATAGGTATGTCCGCATTACTTACAACAACAATGCCTAATATGGGAAGAATTATAGACGCCTTTGAAGACGAAGGTTTGCGCGAAGAAGTTAATATAATGGTAGGAGGAGCTCCTGTAACTCAAGAATTTGCAGATGATATGGGTGCAGATGGATACGGTAAAGATGCAATTGACTGCGTAGAACTGGCAAAAAGATTAGCAATCAAATCAAAGAATTAAAGAGAGATTATTATTTCACAAAATATAAATTCTCAATATGCAGATAAAGAAAAATACACACAAAGTATTAAAAAATTAGAGTCTATATATAATTCAATTTCTCAAAATGTTTCAGAAATATCTAAATGGCGATGCCCTTACAAAAACGCTAAAAATTTCTGTACTGCAAGTTTTGGTTGTCGTAATCAATTAAAAGATATAAATCAAGATGATATCTTTATTTGTAATGGTAGCGATGATCTAAACTACAGAAATGCATGGGAAATATAAAATTTTCTAAAAAAGCCCCCATATTAATATCAAAATAATACGTAAAATTTACCAGGATTATATATGTCATCTATTATTTTTGGTTCTAAAAAATTAGAATCTATTAAAGGAAAAACTCTATTTCAATATGCTGATATTCTCAATGTAAGAGTTCCAACATCTTGTGGTAGAAATGGTAAATGCCATGAATGTATTATAGAAATTAAAAGTGGGATTAAAGCTTTAAATAAATCAACTGAGCCTGAATCCTTTCTTCCTGATAATTTCAGGTTGGCATGTCAAGCAAAAATCAACTATTTAAATGAAAATATAGAGTTTTCCGTTTTAAGAAGACAACCCAAGATTCTTACTCAATCGATAAAAACAAAACTTGAAATTAATCCTTTAACTAAACGTAAAGGAAATAATGTTTTATTTAAAGAAAACATTATAGATGAATTTCGTGGATCCATATATGGACTTTCTGCAGATATCGGTACAACTACTATTGTTATGAATTTAGTAAACCTCGAAAATGGTGAAATAGTATACATTTCATCTTTTGAAAACCCTCAGAAGTTTGGAGGGAGCGATATAATGAATAGGATTTCATATGACTCAACGAAATTTAATGGTGAATTGAAAAATGTATTAATATCATCAATCAATTTTGAAATTGGACAAATGGCTAGAAAATTAAATATCCACCGACGATGGATATATGAAATGGTTGTAGTAGGAAATTCAACTATGAGGGATATTTTCTTTGGTATAGATGTAAGCACTATAGGTGAAAAACCATATAAATCTAAAATAGAGACTGAATATGAAATTGGAAAAAGAAAATCCACTTCAATTAATTCAAAAGCAAAGGATTTGGATATCCGTATTTTCCCAGAAGCAAATATATACGGAGGCCCTCTAATTGGAGCCCATGTAGGATCAGATGTAGCTGCAGATTTAGTAACTACAGAGATTCCGTATAAAGAAGAAATTTCAATGCTTATAGATGTAGGAACAAATACTGAAGTTGTATTAGGAAACAAACACAAACTACTTGCTGCTTCTTGTCCTGCTGGACCTGCATTTGAAGGAGGAGAAATTAAATACGGAATGCCTGCTTACAATGGAGCAATAGAAAAAGTTGAATTTAAGAATGATGAATTAGAATTTGAAACTATAGGTAATGATGCTCCTATAGGAATATGTGGGTCTGGCTTAATTGATACATTAGCTCAACTTAAAAAGTTTTCTAAAATGAATTACTTAGGAGTTTTAGAAGATAAAAAAAATGAATTTGTTATTGCACTAGAAAATAATATAACTATATCTAGAAAAGACATTAGCTCTCTAGCTCAAGCTAAAGCTGCAAATTATTGTGGACAAAAAATTGTACTTCGTGAATATGGAATTTCTACTAAAGATATCTCTAATATGTATATTGCTGGAGGATTTGGGAATTATATAAATATAAATAATGCTATTGAAATAGGATTTATAGCTAATATCCCTCAAGAAAAAATACATCAAGTTGGTAATACAGCCATAGAAGGTGCTACTAAAATGTTACTCTCTTCTAAAACCAGATGTGAAATCGAAGATATATGTAAAAAAATAGAACATATTGAACTTGAAACAACTAAAGATTTTTTTGACTTATTTGTAGATGGCTGTCAATTTTTACCAATGAAAAATTAATTTTAATATTTAAAAGGAGCCAATATGAATTCAAAAACAGTACTAGTGACTGATTACGTATGGCCTTCTATCGAACCAGAAAGGAAAATCCTAGCTGAATATGGGATAGATCTATTAGTTGCACCTGATGATAATGAAAATACTCTAGTTAAAATGGCAAAAGACGTTGACGGAATATTAACATGCTTTGCTAAAGTAACTAATAAAGTCATACAATCAGCAAAAAATTGTAAAGTAATCGGAAGATATGGTGTTGGAGTTGATAATATTGATGTAGTTGAAGCAACCAGACAGGGAATAATTGTAACCTATGTACCCGATTATTGCGTTGATGAAGTAGCAGATCACGTAATTGGACTACTATTGAGCTGGAATAGAAGAATTGTTTTACATAATGAAGACACAAAATCTAACGGTTGGGGTAATTCTGGTCTAAATATGAGAATAATGAGATTAAAAGAGAAGAATTTAGGAATAATAGGCTTTGGAAGAATTGGAAAATCTGTAGCACAAAAAGCTAAAGCATTCGGATTAAATATCTTAGCATTTGACCCTGTTGTTGATAAAAATTCTATGGATAAATTAGGAGTTACAAAAACTAACTTAGAACAACTACTTTCAGAAAGCCATTTTATTACATTACACTCACCTCTTATTGAGCAAACAGCTAATATGATTAGTTATAACCAGTTTAATCAAATGCGTAAAGATGCACTTTTAATTAATTGCGCAAGAGGTGGTTTAATAAATGAAGACGCTTTATATGAAGCTTTAGAGTCTAATAAAATTGCTGGAGCAGGATTAGATGTACTAGTTGATATAAACCCTGGTTTAAATCATAAATTAATTCAACACCCAAAAATAATAATCACTCCTCATACTGCTTTTTTTTCACAAGAAGCTGTACTCGAACTTGAACAAAGAGCTGCTCAATATGTTGGGCAAGTGTTAATTGGAGAAAAGCCCAATAATATTATTAACTCAGAAGTTCTTAACAATAACTTACTTAGATCTAAGTTGAATTGACATTGACTGAGATTACTCAACTAGACTAATATTAAAAAATGATTCTTGACCTACATACTCATTCAACACTCTCTGACGATTCTAGAGCGTCTGTAGAACAATACATAAAATGGATAACTGTTTTAAGACGTAAAGGATATAATATTGATGGATTTGTATTAACTGAACATAGACAATTCAATTTTGATATAGACTACACTGAAATATCTAAAAATAACAATGTAACAATATTAAAAGGTGCAGAATTGGATACAAATTCTGGACATTTCCTTGTATATGGAATTACAAAAAAAATTGCTAAACACATAAAATTTAATGATGTTAACATGAATGCAAACCAACTAATAGATTTATGTTTAAATAATGGAGCTATAGCTATTCCAGCCCATCCTGGAAGATTTGGAATAGGGTTCACAGAATATGTAAATGAAGATAATTTTAAATCAATTAATATAGTTGAACATCTTAATGGCAGTTATAGACCTGGAGAACAAGATCGAACAGAAAAGCTAATCTCAGATAAAGGTTATTTAGGTATAGGAGGAAGTGATGCTCATATGGTTAGTGCAATTGGTACTTGTTTAACTAAATTTGATGATGTTATAAATACAGAAGAAGAATTAGTACAGGCATTAATAAGAAAAAAATTTAAACCAATTAAACTTGAAGATACAAAATAGATAAAAACTGCAAATAACTAAGGGAGAAAAATGTCTACAGAAGAAGAAATTAAATATGATAAGAGCCTTTTGAATAAAGAGTCTTATATTGGTGAATTTAACATAACAAAGGAAATGATTGATAGTTTTTGTAAATCAACCGAAGAAACTAATCCATTATTTACTAATGAAGAACATGGAGGAATAATTGCACCTCCAACTTTATGTAATATTTTTATGTCCAAAGTAACTAGACCTGATATAAAAATTGAATTTGGAGACGGGACTTTCTTTGCTGGACAAGCTCTTGATAATATAAATCCCATTAAACCAGGCGACAAATTAACCGTAAATACTAGATTGAAAGAAGTATTTGCAAAAACAGGACGATCAGGAAAAATGGTCTTTGAAGTTTGGGAAACAAAATTTGCAAATCAAGACGGCTTAATCACAACACTTGTACGAGAATCTTTCGTACATAGAAAAAGGAGTTAAAATTGGCTACAAACATTGCTTTTGACGAAATAGATTTAGGTGACGAAATTGGCCCTTCCGATAAAATGATAACTACTAATCAGGTATTCGAATTTGTAAAAATATTAGAATCAAAAATAGAAGCTAGTAGGTTTACTGATTCTGAATTTGCTAAAAATGAAGGATTAAATGAACCCATAGTACCCGGAGCATTAACAACTGCTGTCATGGCTCAATTTATTAGTAACTGGGCAACAAATTTAAAAATAAAAACTTTGGATGTTATATTTAGGCATATGGTACCTCATAATACTACTTTAAAACTTATAGGCATATTCACTGATAAATTTACTGAAGATGGATCAGACCAACTTCAATGTGATGTGTTTTTGCAAGATGAAAATGAAGTAAAGTTAGTTATTGGTAAAGCAACAATTATAGTAACCAAAAATTGAAAATATCTGATATAAAGATTTATAAAAATGCTTGATAAAGCAATGCTGGAGTAGCAAATTGAAATATTATAGAGTAATTGAACAATTCGGAAAAACACACTTATGTGTTGATATAGGTAGTGATACTTTAAAATCTTTAACAAGTATTAATGATTCTGTCAGATCATATGTAGATCTTCTGGATGTTGGACATATAACCGAACAAAAAGTTGATCAAATTACCAATATAGTCCTAAAACAAGGAGATGGTATAAATTTTAAATTATCCGATTTAATAAATTGGTCAAAACAAAACTCTGGGCCAGCTAAACTGCTAAAGCCCATTGAACCTGAAGAAATGTGGGCTGGTGGTTTAGGAAATATGATAATAGATGAACAAACTCTTACTCAAGCCAATGAAGATACTAAAATTGCATATAATACTCCAGAAATCTCAACTACAATTTATAAAGGTACTAATCATAGACTTGTTGGACCTTTTGACAATATTGGCATCAGAACAGATACAAAAAAAACTATTGCTGAAGGAGAAATCGTTTTTGTTATATATAGAGGTAAATTTGCAGGAATATCAACCGGAAATGAAGTTGCAGGAAGTTTAGCTTCTTTATCTTCCAATTGGGCGGTACCATCTAAAGTATTTAAAGGATGCGCTTCTATTGGCCCATGTATTTTATCTGTAGAAGATATTAAATTACCTTTAGAACTAAATCTTGAATTGAAACAATATAGAAATGGGAAGAAAATTGGAGAAAGTTCTCTAATCACTAAATTTAAAAGAACTCCTGATGAAATAATCTCTTCAACTGTTGCTCATGATAATCCTCCTAAATTAGTAATACAATATACTGGAGGATTTGTTGTAGCAAAAAATAAAAATACAATCGTTCCTCTTGTTGAAGGAGATATTGTAAGAATTGAGCTAGAAGGTGTTGGATTTGTTGAAAACCAAGTAGAGCTTGTATAAATTTAAAAAATAATTAGCAAATCAATATAAGAAATATATTTCAACTCTTCAAATCTGGTTTGAATTTATTCCAATTTGTTGCATTTTCATATGAAGAAGCAATATGAAAAATAGTATCTTCACGTAATCTGGGCGCAACAACTTGCATCCCGACTGGAAGACCATCTGAAAATCCAGCAGGTATAGATATAGCAGGTATGCCAGCTATATTAGCTGGTATTGTTAATACATCACTTAAATACATCTGAACTGGATTTGAAGATTTTTCACCAATTTTAAAAGCAACTGTAGGTGAAGTAGGAGTTATTATCGCATCATATTTTTTAAAAGAATCTTCAAATTCAGCCTTTATCATTCTTTTTGCTTTCTGAGCTTTTAAATAATATGCATCATAATACCCTGAAGAAAGAGCATAAGTTCCTAACATTATTCTCCTTTTTACTTCCGGTCCAAATCCATGTTGACGTGTTTTATACAAAGATTCCATTAAATTTTCAGAATTCAATCTGTCAGAAAACCCATACTTTACTCCATCATATCTAGATAAATTAGTTGAAGCTTCAGAAGGAGCTATAATATAATATACTGCTAAAGCAAATTGCTGCATTACAGATAATGAAATCTCCTCTATAGTTGCACCAAGATTTTTCAAAACCTCAATTGCTTCATAAATAACTTTTTTAACGCCGTTATCAATATCATCTCCAAAATAATCTTTTGGAATTGCAATTTTAACACCAGATAAATCTTTATTTAAATAATCAGAATAGTTTGGAATTTCCACATTAATTGATGTAGCATCTTTTGAATCGTATCCAGATATAGCCTTTAAAATCAAAGCTGAATCAGTTACATCTTTCGTAATTGGTCCAATTTGATCTAATGAACTTGCAAATGCTATTAATCCATACCTACTAACCAAACCATATGTAGGTTTAAGCCCAACCACTCCACACAAAGATGCTGGCTGCCTTATACTTCCTCCTGTGTCAGAACCTATTGCCCCTATGACTTCATCCGCACTTACAGCTGCTGCAGGACCACCACTACTTCCACCAGGCACACAATTTATATCCCAAGGGTTTTTTGTAGGGTAAAAATAAGAATTCTCAGTAGATGAACCCATTGCAAATTCATCTAAATTACCCTTCCCTAACAATACCGCTCCTGATTCATATAACCTATCAACAATCGTTGCATTATATGGTGGCACAAAGTTTTCTAACATTTTTGATGAACATGTAGTTCTAACTCCAGCTGTACAAATATTATCTTTTATTTGCAGCGGAATACCTGTTAAATCGTCAATTTTATTTTCTTTTATGCGTTTATCTGCATTTTGAGCTTGTTTAATAGCTAATTCTGAAGTAATAGTTACAAATGATTTAATAGAATCATCCAGATCAAAAATTTTATCCAAAAAAGCTTTAGTTAATTCAACAGAACTAATTTCACGCTTATCAAGTAATACCCTTGCTTGATGAGCTGTCAACTCTGTTAGATTATATTTACTCATAAATGAATATTAAAGAAATATTATGATTCAAAAACAGCTTGGATTTTAATAAAACCTTCTTGCAATTCAGGTACATTTGATAACATATTATCATTTGCAACTAAAGATTCATTATTATCTAAGTCTTTTCTAGTAACACTATGTAATTCATCCGAAAGAGTCAAAGGTTCTTTTTTATCAACTACAACATCTTTTAAAACATTAAAATGCTCTAATATCTTAGACATTTCAATTTGCATACTCTTTACTTCATCGTTTGTAATACCTATTCTTGCTAGTTCTGCAATATGTACAATATCTTTTTCAGTAATAGCCATTTTTTCTCCATAAATATTAAAATCAGTTTAGCATGGCATCAAACTATCATCAATACTATATTATAAATATATGGAGTAAACTTTCATATATAAAGACCTCCGCCTTTTTAAGGATCTAAGTGTTCCAAATACAGTTCCTGTAGAATTAATAAATTTATGAAAAATAGAAATACTTGAAGATATCAACAATGGGTGGGAAAATCATGAAAAGATTATCTATTCCACACTTCAAGAAAAACATGCAAATATGTAACTTAGAAGCCTTTAAAATATAAATATTTTAAATAACAAACTATAGAATTATTATATCGCTAAAATGATATAATAATTCTATAATCAATATAAAAGTAAATTAATATATGATATCTATACCTTATGAAAAAATAACTTTAGATAATGGATTAGATCTAATTCTTCATGAAGATCATTCTATTCCATTTATTTCAGTTAATATCTGGTACCATGTTGGTTCGAAAAATGAAAAACCTGGACAAACAGGCTTTGCCCATTTATTTGAACATATTATGTTTGAAGGATCTAAAAACCACAATCAAAGTTTTTTCAAACCCTTGCAAGAAATTGGAGCTACATTAAACGGCTCCACATCATCTGACAGAACCAATTATTGGGAAAATATACCCTCTAATTATTTGGAATTAGTTTTATGGTTAGAATCTGATAGGATGGGATTTCTTTTAGAGGCTTTAGATCAAAAAAGATTTGATATACAAAAAGATGTCGTGAAAAATGAAAGAAGAGAAAATTATGAAAACCAACCATATGGTATGGCTCACATATTATTACAATCAAAGCTCTTCCCTAATTCCCACCCATATAGCTGGCCAACAATTGGATATATGAAAGATCTAGATTCAGCTAATCTGTCTGATGTAAAGCATTTCTTTAACCAATATTACCACCCTTCAAATGCAAGCTTAGCAATTGCTGGCGACATAAATAAAAAAAAGACTATAAATCTTGTTGAAAAATATTTCGGATCTATACCTCCAGGAAATGCTATTAATCAAATAAAACAAATAGATTCGCAACTGACAGGAAATGTGATTTTAACTATAAAAGATAAAATCAGCTTACCAAGATTATATATAGCCTGGCCAACTGTCCCAGATTTTTCTTTATATCAACCAGAACTAGAACTATTATCAATTATTCTAGGTCATGGAAAAAGTTCAAGACTATATAAGAAATTAGTGTATGAAAAACAGATAGCAAAAGATATTAATGTGTATCAATATTCTCAAGAAATAGCTGGTGAGTTTGTTATAGAGGTAACAGCAAATAAAAACCATTCTCTATCTGAAATAGAAATATTAATTGAAGAAGAACTTAAATCAATTGAAAAAAAACCTATCGGTTATGATGAAATATTAAAAGCAAAAAATATTATAAAAGCCCAATTTGTTAGGCAACTAGAAAAATGTGGAGGATTTGGTGGTAAAGCAGACCAATTAAATTATTACAATATAATGTCAAATGATCCAAACAAAATAAACTCCGATTTAGAACGTTACATGAATGTCACAGCTCACTCAATGTATGAAGCAATCAGTAACCATTTAAGATCAAATTCAGTAAAACTATCAGTATTACCTGAAAAAAAATTAAAGTTCAGCAATACAGATATAGATAGATCTATTAAGCCTAAATCAAACAGTCCAACTGTTTTTGAATCCTCTGAACCAAAATCTTTTAAATTAGATAATGACTTAAATATATTACATATGCAAAAATCCAATCTTCCTATAATTGAAATTGCATTAATATTTAATACAGGTACAATTTCAGATCCCCAAAAAACCCCTGGCTTATCATATATATCAGCATTAATGTTAAACGAAGGCACATTTAATCTGTCCAGCCAGGAAATAGCGCATCAATTAGAAATGTTAGGCTCCCAATTAAATATAGAAATCGGAAAAGAATCTATAGATATACTAATTAGTTCAACAAAAGAAAATTATAGCCAAACTATACAAGTACTATCTGACATTATACAAAATTCCACATATCCCCAAGATGAGATCACTAGATTAATTTCAGAAACAATTGTTGATTTAAACCGAATTCAAGATAGTCCTTCAATTATTGCATCAAGAGGAATTCAGTCTTTACTTTACGGAATTGACACTCCCTATGGCCACCCGATTAAAGGATTTAATGAATCTATCTCTTCAATTACACAAAACCATATTCAAAACCATATTTATAGTATTATTGAACCTTCAAAATCAACATTAATAATTGTAGGAGATATTACTGAAGAAGAAGTACTTAGCAGCATCAACAAGTATTTTGGAAATTGGCAAAAACAAACAAATGAAATTTCAAGCACTTTAGACTTAAAGACTCCTGCAAATTCAAATTCAAAAATATATATAATAGATAAGCCTGGAGCAGCTCAATCATTAATACGTACAGCCCATTTAACAATACCTAGGAATCACAAAGATTACCTTGCTTTAAGTTTCAATAACTATTTGTTTGGAGGACATTTTGCAGCACGGTTAAATATGAACCTTAGACAAGATAAAGGGTACACATATGGTTTTTCTTCATTTATTCAATGGTCAAAAACAAATTCTCCTTTCATAGCTGGAGGGTCTGTAGACACACCTGTAACTAAAGAAAGTATTATAGAAATAATTAAAGAATATTCAGAATTAATATCATCTAATCCTGTTTCTAAAAAAGAATTTAATATTACTAAAAAAAGTATTTTAAGAAATCTCCCTAATCAATTTGAAACACTTAGGCAAATAATTAAACAAATTTCGAATATTTCATTATTCAATTTAGATTTAAATCACTATTCTAAAATACCAGACCAATTAAATAAATTAACTATAGATGAAATTATAGAGGTAGGTAAAAAAAGAATTTTGCCAGACCATATTAAATTATTAATTGTGGGCGATTATTCAAAAATAGGATCGGAAGTTCAAAATTTAGGTTTGCCTGTGGAAAAAATAGACTACAATGGTAATCCAATTTAAACTATTATAATCAAATGAGTAAATTATTTTGCAATCACTTTTAAATGATAGTCATATTGTAGGTTATAGTAACCGTTTAAGCGTACAACCTGGTTATGAGTTAGATTTCATGATTAGTTGTACAGATCCTCAATACAAAGCAGAAGTTGTCAGACTAATACATGGAGATATAAATCCAAAAGGACCAGGACATAAAGAAAAGAAAATACTCTCCGATATAGATGGATTTTATGATGGTAAAATTCAAACTATTAAATCTGGATCATATATAAAGATTAATGATTCAACAAAGCTAAATCTAAATAAAAGCTTTTCTTTTCAGACTTGGATATATCCAAGTACTCCAAGCATAAATAATCAAGGAATAATTACTCAATTTGGAATTAATTACAATTATGAAATAGAAATTAATAAAAATGGAGAATTGAATTTCTCAATAAATAATAATGGCAACATCATCTCTTTAAATTCAGGTAAAAAATTGAGAGCTAACGAATGGTATTTTATATTAGCTATGTATGACAATGTGTCTAAGAGCATCTATATTGAACAAAAACCTCTAAACTTGTTACCTGAAGATGAATCTTATTCCTTTAAGAAAAAATATATACCTAATTATAATCTTGATAAAACAGCTGATGATATATTTATTGGAGCATCAAAAAATGGAAATTTAATTTACAAACATTTTAATGGAAAAATAGAATCCCCTAAAATTTTTGGAAAAATTCTTGATCCTACTCAAAGAGAACTGTTATATTCTGACAATTTTTCAATATTATCAGATGAATCACTAATAGCATTTTGGGATTTCTCGAAAAATATTTCGTCTAATATTATTAAGGATATATCAAAAAACCAGATTGATGGCATTACTATCAACCAACCTGCAAGGGCTATGACCAGTCATAATTGGGATGGGTCAGAAATCAATCATAACCATAAGTCAGAACATTATAACGCTATATATTTTCATGATGATGATCTTGAAAATTGTAATTGGAAAAAAGATTTTACCTTAAAAATCCCTACTAATTGGAGAAGCGGTGTATATGCTATTAAACTTACTACGAAAAATAAAATTGATTATATCCCATTCTTTATACGTCCTCCAAAAGGACTACATACTGCAAACATAGTTTTTTTGGCTCCTACTGCTACCTACATAGCATATGCAAATTGGAATCAAAAAATTGCTGAAAGCAGAATTAAAAGGTATAGAGATTTAATAAATAAACCTCCAGCAGAAACTATTTACGTACAAGACAACAATGAATATATTATTAATAATAATCTATTAAGTATATATGACTTTCACTCTGATGGTAGTGGTGTGTTTTATTCATCAAGAATGCGCCCAATGATGAATTTCAGGCCAGGATCAAGAGCATCTCTGCTTGGTCTAGGAGAATCTGCCCCAATTGGACTAGCAGCAGACTTACATTTAATTGATTGGCTAGAAACTAAAGGATTCGATTATGATGTGATAACTGATGAAGATTTAAATAATGAAGGATATGAAATACTAAAACCATATAATGTAGTTATTACAGGAGCTCACCCTGAGTATTGGACACACAATATGTTAAATTCACTTAATAAATATACATCTAATAATGGTAGATTAATGTATTTAGGAGGTAATGGTTTTTATTGGGTCACATCATTTGACAAGAATAACCCACATATATTAGAAGTCCGCAGATGGCATGGGACAGAAACTTACGAATCTAACCCAGGAGAATATTATCACAGTACCAGTGGGGAACTCGGAGGCATATGGAAACATAGAGGCCTTCCCCCACAAAAAAACGTAGGAGTTGGCTTTACTTCTCAAGGATTTGATGAAAGCATCCCTTATAAAATATTGAAGGAAAATATCGACCACAAAACTCAATTTATATTTGAAGGAATCGATAAAAATAAATTAATTGGTGATTATGGACTAGTTATGGGTGGAGCTGCTGGATTTGAAATAGATAGAGCCGATAAAAAACTAGGTACACCTCAAAATGCTATATTATTAGCTAGTGCTCAAGATTTTTCTGATGCATATCAACATGCAATAGAAGAAGTTGTTGCAATGAACCCTGATGAAGGTGGGTCAAGTAATAAATCAGTTCGCTCAGATATCATTTATCTTAAAAAATTAAATGGAGGAGCTGTTTTCTCTGTTGGATCAATAAGTTGGTGCGGATCTTTATCTTATAATAACTATGATAACAGTATATCCATAATGACTGAAAATATATTAAGGAAATTTTGTTCCGAAGAACCTTTACCTTAATTTAAGATTGTAAAAATAGCAAAATATTAAGTATACGTTTATAATGTTATTAATTGATTAGGAAATTTTAATTTTGGAGGATTTTAATGGGAAATCGTTTAAAAGAAAAAGTAGCTGTTGTAACTGGAGGTGGCAGAGGTATTGGAAAAGGTATAGCTCTTTTACTGGCAGAAGAAGGCGCATCGGTAATTATAAATGACCTTGGATGTGATATAGATGGATCAGGGTCTTCGAATATTCCTGCTGATAACACAGTCTCGGAAATTCAATCTAAAGGCGGTAAAGCTATAGCAAGCTATGATAATGTTGCAGAAATGAATGGAGCAGAAAGTACTATAAAATCTGCTATAGATAATTTCGGCAAATTAGACATTTTAATTACTAGTACGGTTACACTTAGAGATAGAATGATTTTTCAAATGTCCTTAGATGATTGGGATAATGTGATTAAAAATAATCTAAAAGCAGCTTTTACTGTATCAAAATATGCATCTATTGTTTTCAGACAACAAAGAAGTGGTAAAATTGTAAACTTGACATCGGATGCCGGTCTTGGAGATATAGGAAGATCTAATTATGCCGCAAGTTCTGAAGGATTAGCTGGTCTAACTAGAACACTTGCGAGAGATCTAGGCAAATATGGTGTAAATGCTAATGGAATTTCAGCAATGGCGCAAACAAGAGGATTCCCTGGAACAACTGATGAATTTAAAATAGCTGAAGGACCATATCCAACCCCAGATGAAAGAGCTGGAATTGGACCTTCTCCAGTTATTGATGAATGGGAAGGAGACGGAAACCCAGATCATCCTGAAAATATAGCTCCCTTAGCTGTATATTTATCAACTAATGCTCCTACCAATATAAATGGTTATATTTTTGGAGTAAGGAGAGGAAGTATATTTTTATATTCAAATCCTAAAGCTGAAAAAAGTGTTTATAAGCGTGGTAAATTTACTATGGATGAAATGGATGTATTATTTCCAAAAATGATTGGTAACGGATATTAATATAGAAATATAATTTCTGAAAATAAAATTGAATTATAAATGAGGTGTTTAAAATGGGTAACCGTCTCGAGGGCAGAGTAGCAATAGTAACTGGATCAGGTAGAGGCATCGGAAGAGATACCGCCTTACAATTGGCTGCTGAAGGAGCAGCTGTAGTAATAAATGACCTTGGAGGTTCATTAGAAGGAGAAGGTTCTGATATTAGCCCAGCACAAAAAGTAGTTGAAGAGATTAAATCTTCTGGAGGAGATGCTGTAGCTTCTGGAGAGTCTGTTGCCGAATTTGAAACTGCGGAAAAAATCGTTCAAACTGCAATAGATAATTTCGGACGTGTTGATATATTATGTCACGTTGCAGGTATACTTAGAGATCGAATGGTATTTAATATGACTGAAGAGGAATGGGATACTGTATTAAAGGTTCACCTATATGGAGCATTTAATATGGTACGACATGTAGTGCCTCATATGATTGAACAAAATTATGGAAGAATAGTCTTATTCTCTTCTGGATCAGGATTAGGTGCCTCAGGGCAAGCAAATTATGCTTCAGCTAAAGAAGGTATGGTAGGGTTTGTGAGAGCAATATCAAGAGAGCTTTCTTTATTTGATATTACTGCAAATGCTGTATATCCTGGAGGTAATACACGTATGGCACAATCAGTACCACAATCTACTAGAGATTTAAGAAAAGATTTATCAGATCAATCACATGGTGGCAGTGAAGACGATGGTTCGACAGAATTGAGTTATTGGGATTTTCCCCCAGAATACATGGACCCTGCTAATAATGCTCCTAAAGCTGCATACTTATGTACTGAAGCAGCAGGAAATATCACTGGTCAAGTAATTGGAACAAATGGATGGCCTCTAGAATTATATTCACCAAGACAAGTAGTTGGAAGTATTCATAAAAACGGGAGATGGACATTAGAAGAACTAGAAGAATTAATACCGTTTACTCTAGCTAATGGTTTAATTAACCCTTCACCTCCTCAAAAAAAATAAATTGTATTAAAAATTCGAATAGGAAATTGATATGAATTGGATAGATATAATAATTTTAATAACGCTAATAGGTTCAGCTGTATTTGGGATGAGAACTGGTATAATTACAGCTCTAATAATGACAATTGGTGGGTTTGTAGGGTGGCTAATAGCTGGTCAATTATCTGATGATATAGGTTCCACTTTTTCAAATTCAGTATCTTCCGATACATTAGTCACAGTAGTATCATACATAATTATTATTTCTGCAGGCTTAATGGTTGGAAGTTGGATTGCAAAAATTGTACGTCCTATGCTATCTGTTGCGACCTTAGGTATATCTTCCATGATAGACTCTCTAGGAGGTATTACATTAGGATTGATTATTGGAATAGTTATATCCTCCTCAATAATAATATTTTCAGCTAGGTTTGCATATGATTTCGAAAATATTGATAATAATACTCTAACTAATATTGCTGGACAAATCGATGTCAAAACTGTTCGAGTAGGTTTGCAAGATAGACTTGTATCTTCAAGATCAGTTGATGTATTTTTAACAACTATACATAAATTACCTGCAGATTCACTTGGATTTATACCTTCTGACTTCCAAATATCTATAGATCTCCTTGAAAGTGCTAATTCATTGGATGATACATATAATTGAAGTATTTTTTGGATTTATTATTTAATTTAAAATAACTAATTCACTATTATAGTTAATATTTGCTCCTTTAAAATTCATATAGAAATTTAACTATAAATTCTATTCAGTTTACAATTTTAAAACTGGAAGAGACAACATTAGAGATTCTAAGACTAACCTAGGATTTATGTTGATCTTTAAATTAGATTCAGATTCTTGAATTGATTTTAAGAAACTGCGAATAATATCATAACTCATTAATTTTGAAATATTATTTAAGGATCCTAACCTAGATATATTCACTATTAATTCATGTGCATTAGATTTACTATATAAAATATCTCTCCACAACTCTATCCATAAGGATATATCAAAATACACAACACTCTTATTTTTAGTAAATTTTTCTGAAAGGCTTTTAGCATAATCGAACTTATTTATATCATCTGCAAATATTAACTTCTCAATTATATTCAATCTATCATTACGTTCTCTAATTATTTCTGTATCATTATAAGCTCTAATAGCCCAACCTAATAATCCTTTAGAAGATTTACTAATAGTCAATGCGTCTTCTGGTAAAACATTATAATTATTAACTAAATATTTTTCTATTATTTTATGCTGAATTGGACGTAATTCTATTAAATTACATCTAGATAAAACCGTAGAAAGCATTAAATTACTATCAATCGTTAATAAAATAAATACTACTCCTTGGGGTGGTTCTTCTAATAATTTCAATAAAGCGTTAGAGGCAGCAAGGCTTAAATTTTCTGCTCCATTAATTATATATACTCGATATTTTCCTTCAAATGGTTTTAAATTTGATTCTGATTGAATTCCTCTAATTGTTTCAATAGATATGACAGTATTATTAAAATGATTCAAATCATCTCTATCATCTTCTCCAATAATTTTCACATCAGCATGGTTATAATTAAATATACGTTTACATTGTTGACATAAACCACATGATTGCATGCTTGACAAGCAATTTAAAGATGCAGCAATATCTAAAGCTAATGTCATCTTTCCAACATGCCTATTTCCAGATAAAACATATGCATGAGAAAATAAACTATCTTTAAAACTATTTTCTAATAGTTTCATTGTTTGTTTATGAGTAATTATTTTCCACATTAAATAATAAATCCAAGAAATATTTATTCAAAATTAAATTAACGATTATATCTATCTTCATACCTTTTAATATCATCTTCACCTAAATAATCACCAGATTGTACTTCAATAATTTCTAAAAATTCTTTACTAGCATTTTCCAATCTATGCTTAACTCCAATCTGTACATAAGTTGATTCATTCTCTTTTAATAAGAATTGCTCGTTATCTTTTGTAACTCTAGCGATTCCTGAAACAACTACCCAATGTTCAGCTCTATATCTATGCACTTGTAAAGATAATGAAGCCCCAGGGTTAACACGCAATTTTTTCACCTGGAATCCTTTCCCCTTATCTAAGATCTCATAATTGCCCCATGGGCGATGAACTTTCCGATGGTTTTGATATTCAGGACGTTGGTAAATTTTTAATTCATTTACCAGTTTTTTGATCTCTTGGTCTTTACCTCTATGGGTTACCAAAACAGCGTCAGAAGTTTCAACAATGATTATGTTTTCTAAATCTAACGCTGCTATCATTCTATCATTTGAAAATAATAAAGAATTTTTTACATCAATAGATTGAACATCACCAATTGAAACATTACCTTGTTGATCTTTATTTCTTATTTCCCACAAAGCTGACCAAGAGCCTAAATCTGACCAAGTACAATTAAAAGGTAAAACAACACAACTAGATTTTTCTTTGCTATCCAAATGTTCCATAACAGCATAATCAATAGAATCTTCAGGACATTTTTCTAAAAAACTTGATTCAGGTCTCAAAAAATCTCCATCTTTTTTTGCGTGATCATATGAATTACTACATATATTAAATATATCTGGTTGATATTTTTTAATAGCCTTCAACCATACAGATGCTTTTAACATGAAAATACCACTATTCCATAAATAATGCCCAGATTCGATCAAATCTTTTGCTACTAATAAATCTGGTTTTTCTACGAATCCATTTACATTATACGCATTTGACGTATTTTCTTTTTCTAAACTTATCGAATTACCTAATTCAATATATCCGTAAGAATTATTTGGATTTTTTGGTTTAACACCAAACATTACAATATTATTTTCTTCTGCAAGAATTTCACCCAAATTAATAACTTTATGGAATTCAACCATATCATCTATTAAATGGTCTGCAGGTAAAACTAACATTACAGGATCAGGATCAGGATTATTGTTTAAAATATCTAATGAAGCTAACGTCAACGCTGGAGCTGTGTTTCTCGCAATAGATTCTAGTATAATCGAATTAAATTTACAATTTAAATTTTTCAATTGTTCAAGAACCAAAAATCTATGTTCTTCATTACAAACAATAATTGGATTATTAACATTATCTAGGTTATCTAATCTAGATAATGTTAATTGCAGCATTGAATTTTTACCAAGCAAATCCAAAAATTGCTTGGGATAAAATTCCCTAGATAGTGGCCAAAGTCTAGTCCCAGAACCACCTGATAATATTACTGGCTGCAATGACACAAAACCCTCTTTTAATCATTTTAATATCGAACAAGTTAATAGAGTTATTTAAATTACATCTTTAAATATTAACTATCTTTTGGAGTGTAAATTGAATCTTTAGGTAGATTTTTTGAATAAATTTCCTTATCAGATGATCTAAACATCTTTCTAGAAAGAATGCCAGCAGCTATAGCAGATACCAATCCTAAGGGTAATATCTTCACGAATTGTCTTCTAGTAAAGCCTTTATTCATTATGAAATTAAACTGCATTTCAATGCCTTCCAAGCAAATAAATTAATTATGGCTAATAACACGATTATATACTCTAACTCTAGCTTAAATCAATCTAAAAATGTAATTAAATCCATAGAAAACATATTTATCCCAAAATCGCACGCTAAAGAAATCAATACGCATTTTAGCAATTTTCCAACTAAAACAACAACTAGAAATTTAAATATAGAAAATTTAAGAATTCCTGCAGATATGCCTACTATATCAAATAAAGGATTTGGAATTATAGAAAATATAAATATTATTAGATATCCTCTATTTTTCATCAACATATTTAATCTCAAATAAAACTTTTTCTTTTCTATAATATATGATCCGAAAACTCCTAATATATATCCAGACAATTCCCCAATAGTTTCAGCAATTGCTGCTATTATTCCTATTAATATTGGATCTAAAATTGCACTTACCCCACACATAGAAATCAAGCCTGGTACTGGGAGAATCATAGAGGCACTACCCAAAAAGCTAAGAGCAAATACTCCATAATATCCAGCTATATCCATAACTGATATATACCTAGGTAAAATAGCTAACCCAATAATAAAAGATATAATAATCACAAGAATTAACCACTTAAAAATATATGGCAACTTATTTTCAGACAAATTAATTACTCACAAAAAATATTTAATGTTAAAATACAATATTGACACAATTAAAGCTCAATGGGAAACTAAATTCCATACAAATTATAGAATTATAAGATAAATTGATTATAGATATCCATACTCACACTTATCCAACATCTGATGACAGTAGACTTACTCCAGAACAATTAATATCTGAAGCAAAACGAATTGGCCTTGACGGGATATGTATTACAGATCATGATGGGTTTTGGAAACCTGAAGACATATCAAAATTATCAGATGAATATAAATTTACTATTCTACCAGGCTGCGAAGTAACTACAGAAGAAGGTCATTTATTAGTATATGGATTAAAAAAATATATCTTTGGTATGCATAAAGCCTCGTTTGTAAAAAAATTAATAGACAAAGAAAATGGCGCAATAGTGGTTGCTCATCCATATAGAAGAAACTATTATGATTATAAAAATACAAATAAAATAAATTATAAAAAAATGATTGATAAAGCATCCAAAAATCCTATATTTAATCTTACAAATGCAATTGAAGAACGTAATGGACGAGGATCAGAAAAGGAAAATAAATTCTCCTTAGATCTAGCGAAAAATTTAAATATGAAAGGCACTGGAGCAAGTGACGCTCATAAAATCGAAGATATAGGAACATTTGCAACAGAATTTTTTAATCCAATTCATGATATAAAAGACTTAATTAAAGAACTTCAAACAGGAAATTTTAGATCTGTCAAATTAAGATAATTCTAAGTTCCTAGCCCTAAAACAAATAATTCCAAAGCTAAATCCTCGTCTATATTACTAGTTTTAAGTGAATAATCAAGTTTAACTAATTCAGAGTGCATTCTAATCAGTCGTTCTTTATCAATTTTTCTGTTTTGTTCCAAAATTTTTCTTAATGGATAACCTGTTAAAGACAATAAAGATCCAATTTTTGCTTCATTATATCCAATTGTATAATAATGTTTTGCACATATTATTAATCTAATTTGCCTAGCAATCATTGTAATAATATAAGAAGCTCTTCTCCCATTAATTAAAAGGTCTTTAATATGGATTAATGCTAGTGACTCATTCTTATCTAATAAGGCATCAATTGCATAAAAAATATTAGCATCTTTCGCCTTAGACACTATTTCTTTAACATCTTTTTGGCTAATATTATCAGTATATAGATTAAGTTTATCTATCTCAGAATCTATAATTCTTAGGTTTACACCTACTAAATCGGCTATAGTTTTAGCAACCTTAAAATTTATATTAATATTTTTAAGGTGTGCTCGTTTAATAATCCAATCAGGTAATTCTTTTATAGAAGGTGCACGAAAATTCTTTATTTCAAATTCATTTAATATTTTTTGAATAAATGAATTATTATTTGATTTAATTGATTCTTCTATATTTATCAATTGATTAGTATCAGGTAAATTTTTAAGGAATTCAGGTAAGTTGTCCCAAGAGTTGATATTCTGTATTTTACGATTATTTAAATGGGAAATTAAATTTCGAGTTATAATAATCCTCTTATTAGCCATAAACGGAATAGTAGAACAAGTTAAAACAAACTCATCATAAGAAATTTTCAAAATATCTAACTTAGTAACATTTATTTCTATAAGATCTTTAGGTTCTATACTATTTGTAATATCTAATAAAGCATCATTTAAAGATATATGATCTTCACCATAAAATAAATTTCTCATATTAAATTTCCATTGATGCAAAAATAAATATATAATAAGTAAAAACTGTTAGTTAAGTTACAAATATGCATATTTTAATTAGTTTTCTAAAATTACTACCATTTTTATTAAATATTGTAAAAATGCCTAAATTAATATATCAACTCATGGCTGATCCAAGAGTACCAATGAAGTTAAAACTCTTAATACCTGCCGCCTTGATATATTTAATATCACCTATAGACTTAATTAGAGACTTTATACCAATAATAGGACATTTTGATGATATATTAATTATATTACTTGCTTTGATTTTTTTTATAGGACAATCATCAAAAAGTATAATATCAGAAGCTAGTAAAAAAAATAAATCAAAAAATCAAAAAAAATCAGTAATAGTTAATAAATATAAAATCTTAGACGATGAAGATGAAAAAACAGGTGAATAGTTTAAAATGAATATTGCTATAATCGGATTACCTTTAAGCGGAAAAACAACTATATTTAACGCAGTTACAAGAGGTTCTGCAGAAACTACATGTTAGGCATGATCAGCTTTTTAACAGTAGGAGAAGATGAAGTAAGGGCTTGGCCAATTAGAATAGGAACTCCAGCATCAAAAGCGGCAGGAAAAATACATACTGACCTAAAAAAAGGATTTATCAGAGGTGAAGTTGTACATTATAAAGATTTAGAAATTTCAAAATCTTTATCTGAATGTAAGAAATCAGGTCAATTACGACAAGAAAAAAAAGATTACAAAAAAGATTACATTGTAAAAGATGGAGATGTAATGAATGTACTATTTAATATATGAATAAGAATAATTTTGAAATACCAAATCACATTTCTTTATATATTCATATACCTTTCTGCAAAACCAAATGTTTTTATTGTGATTTCAATACATATACAAAAATAGAAGTATTGATTCCTTCGTATATTAAAGCTCTAGAATCAGAAGTGTATTTTTGGTCAAAATATTTAAATGGAACAAAAATTAAATCTATATTTATTGGAGGAGGAACTCCGTCATATCTACCTGAAAATTACATTCAACAATTACTAAATACCATATTTTCTAAATTCAATATTAAAGAATATTCAGAAATCACTTTAGAATCTAATCCTAATGACTTATCCAAAAAAAAATTAAATACTTATAAGAATTCTGGTATTAATAGAATAAGTATGGGAGTTCAATCTTTTAACAACTTACTTTTACAAAACTTGGGAAGAAGACATTCTCAAGAAAATGCAATAGAAGCATACTATCTAGCAAAAGAAGCTGGTTTCGAAAATATTAGTATCGACTTAATGTACGGCCTTCCTAATCAAAGTATGCATCAATGGGAAGAAACTCTTTCAAAACTGTTAAATTTAAAACCTCTACATGTTTCAATGTATGGATTAACACTGGAAGAAGGAACCCCAATGAATGAATGGGTAAAAACAGGTCAATTAACTAAACCAGATGACGACCTAGCTGCGGAAATGTATATAAAAGCTGAAGATACAATGTTTAATAATAATTATTCACACTATGAAATATCTAATTGGGCTATCCCTGGTTTTGAAAGTACACATAATCTAAATTATTGGAATAATAATGCATATTTAGGGATTGGACCTGGGGCTCACTCATATATTCCTCCATATAGGTTCAGCAATATTAAATCCCCTAGAGAATATATAAAATATTTAAATAATATATCTATAAATAAAGAAGATTTAATATTCATAGATATAAATGAAAAAATAAATCCCCCTTTAGAAATTTCTGAAACTATCATGTTAGGACTTAGATTAAATACAGGAATTAAAATAAAAGAATTCGTGGAGAGATTTGCAATTAACCCGATAGAGAGATATAGGGATATATTTGATGATTTAAAAAAGGATAATTTGATAGAATTTTCAAATACTTATATTAAACTAACTCCAAAAGGACGTTTATTATCCAATGAAGTATTCTTAAAGTTTTTCTAAAAGCCTATTAGGCTACATCATAAAATATCATAATTACAACATAATTAGAATTGAATATTCTAATTATGTTGTAATTAAATATTATGGTATAATCTAATATTAAAGATTAATTATAATCTGATATTATTCATTAGGATTCAAATATGAAAGTTGTATTCTTAGAAGACGTTCAAGGCGTTGCAATCGGTGGAGAGATAAAAGAAGTAAAAAATGGTTTTGCAAGAAACTATTTAATACCTAAACACCTTGCGATTCCTGCTACTCAAAATTCAATGCAAAGAGTTCAAAAACTAGCTAAAGAAGCTGAAGAAAAACGAATTAAAGTTATTGCAAACTTTAGTGCCCTAACTGATGAACTGGATGGGATTCGAATATCTATTGAAAGTAGAGCAAGTGCCAATGGTAAACTATTCGGATCAGTAACCGATCATACAATTGCAGAAAAACTGTCTGAATTAACCGAAAAAAATATCCTTCGAAAAATGATAGGAACTAAAGATACAATACGAGAAACAGGAATATATGATATCGTTGTAAATTTATATCCAGATCTTAGTGCTACAATAAAATTACTTATACACGCTACAGGAACAGAACCAATATGGGAAGAAGATTCCTCTCAAGAAGATTCCTCTCAAGAAGATTCCTCTCAAGAAGATTCCTCTCAAGAATTACAAAGTAATGAAGAAAATGAAGAAGTTACTCAAAAAGATTGAAATATAGATATTTCAGTTAAAAGAGAGTATTATTTTTCAAATTACTATTTTATAATTATTATCCTTTAATAATTATAAAATATAATATTTCTTTATTTTCTGATTGGATATATACCAATGTATACAGACAGGCTTTTACCTCACGATATAGAAGCAGAAGAATCCTTAATCGGATCTATTTTAATTGATTCTGAATCAATTACTAAAATTAGTCATTTTCTTAAAACTGAAGATATTTATAGTGAAAAAATAAAATGGTGCTTTCAAGCATGCTTATCACTGCTAGAACGTATGGAAGGCATCAACCAGGTATCGCTTGCTCACGAATTATCTCTTCAAGATAAATTAGAAAATATCGGTGGAATTGATTACTTAAATAATCTAGTGAATATTGTTCCAACTTCAGTCCATATTGAAGAGTATGCAAGAATAATCCATCGAACATCTATTATGAGACGTATTGTTCAAGCAGGTAGCGAAATTACAAATATTGGATTCAGCAGTCTATCAGATACAGATCAAGCTTTAAGTGAAGCTGAAGAATCAATATATAAGATTAGAACAGATAGGGCATCAAGAGACTTTGAACATATCCGAGAAGTATTAGATGCATACTTACAAGAAAGCTCAGCAATGCAAGACAATACATCAGACCGTCTTGCTCCAATATCTACCGGTTTCATAGATATTGATAAATTAATTGGAGGAGGGTTACAACGTTCAGACATGGTAGTACTAGCTGCAAGACCAAGCTTAGGAAAAAGTAGTCTTGTTTTTAATATTGCTAAACATGCCGCAATGAATGGCTCTTCTGTAGGAATATTTAGTTTAGAGATGAGTAATGAACAAATTGTACTAAGACTACTTTCAACTGAATCTGATGTAGATACTCATAGGTTAAGAGTTGGACTTATTAACGAAAATGAAGAACGTAGAATACTTGACGCAATTGGAGGCCTTTCCGATCTTCCAATATATATAGATGATACTCCAATTCAAAATATAATGGAAATTAGAAGCAAAGCAAAAAGGTTACAAGCAGAACATGGACTTGATTTAGTAATCGTAGACTATTTGCAATTATTAAGTGGCACCTCAAATGGATGGAGGTCAGAAAATAGAGTACAAGAAATGGGAGAAATATCACGATCATTAAAAGGAGTTGCTCGAGATTTAGACATACCCGTATTAGCATGCTCTCAATTAAGCCGAGCAGTTGAACAAAGGCCTAATCATAGACCTATTTTATCAGATTTAAGAGAAAGTGGTAGTATTGAACAAGATGCAGACATTGTCGCATTTATATATAGGGAAGATCATTACACAACACGAGAAGAATGGGAAAGTAAAAACCCAACAAAACCTTATCCTGAAAATATAGCAGAAATAATTGTAGCAAAACATAGAAATGGACCTCTTGCAACTATACCTCTTTATTTTAGAGGATCCCTGGTAAGATTCGAAAACCTAACTTCTGAAAATTCTAAAACATAATTATCAATCTAATCTTTATGATTATAATTATTGAGGAGGAGAAAAATGGAAAAATTCGGTGAAATACTTTCAAATATGCCAATTGATCCAAGTTTAAAGGGGAAAAAAAGTAAATCAGAAAAAGATGAAGCTGCAATTTCTCTAGATTGTGCTATATGCAAGGGAAGAGGATGGATTTCTCTAGATAAACCCATTGGAGATCCTGATTTCGGCCAAATAAACCCCTGTAAATGTCGTGAGAAAAATTTAAATTCTGAAAGACACTCTCAATTATTACGATATAGTAACTTAGGTCATTTATCCAGATTTACATTTGAAAATTTAAATAGCCATGGACTAAGTAATGACGCAAATCATCAAGAAATATATCAGAAATCTTTCAAAATTATTAAAAATTATGCAAAAAATTTGAATGGATGGTTGATTATTTCAGGAGAACATGGAGCAGGTAAAACACATATAGCCGCAGCATTAACTTCAGAATCTATAAAAAATAACACTCCAGCATTTTTTATATATGTGCCTGATTTATTAGATCATTTAAGATCAACCTTTTCCCCAACAAGTGAAATTTCATTTAGCGATATGTTTGAATTAGTCTTAGATACGCCTCTTTTAATATTAGATGGATTAGGAGCACAAAATTCTAGCTCTTGGGCTCAAGAAAAATTAGAACAGATTTTAAACCATAGATATAACACTCAGCTTGCAACTGTTATCACAACATCTATTCCTGTTTCTGAATTAGACTCTAAAATAAGCAGTAAAATAAATAATTTAGACTTATGCCAAACAGTGACTTTAAAACCTTGGGATATTTCTAAAAATTTAAGGCAAGGTAACATAGACGATGGATTATTAAAAAGAATGAACTTCAAATCCTTTAATTTCAGAGGAAATAACCCTAGGGCACATCAAGCAATAAGCTTAGAAATGGCTTTCAAAGCAGCCAAAGAATTTGCTCAAGATCCTCATGGTTGGTTAACATTATTTGGGAGTACTGGAGTAGGGAAAACCCATTTAGCAATTGCAATTGCAGAATTTAGAAAACAAAAAGGGAATTTTACTTATTTTGCTTTTGTCCCTGACTTACTTGATCATTTAAGAAATACATTTGCTCCAAATAGCCAGCTAGCATATGACACAGTGTTTGATTCAGTTAAAAATGCAGATCTTTTAATATTAGATGATTTAGGAAGAGAACGAAGTAGTCCTTGGGCTGAAGAAAAACTTTTTCAAATAATCGTACATAGGCACAATGGAAGAATGCCAACTATAATTACTACTATGCTAGATTTTACAGAAGACGGACCTTTACAACACATAAGGTCTAGAGTTAGAGATCCCTGGGTAGGATCTTGCTTAAGAATAGAAGCTCCTGATTACAGATCCAAATATATTGGAAAATATTAATTAACAGTAAGTGGTAGCGCGTACGGGATTCGAACCCGTGATCTCCGCCTTGAGAGAGCGGTGTCCTTGGCCACTAGACGAACGCGCCAAATATTGACTGGGGATCGAGGATTCGAACCTCGGCTTACAGAACCAGAATCTGTTGTCCTACCACTAGACTAATCCCCACAGAATAAGTTAGTATAGCAAATATCCACTTTTCAGATATCAATTATACTAATATCTATTAAATAGATTTAAAAATATTTGCGATCTGTATTGCAGAAATCCCACAGTCATAACCTTTATTACCATATTTTCCTCCTGATCTATCAACAGCCTGTTGAACATTATCAGTAGTAAGAATACCAAAAATTATAGGAATCCCTGTGTCTATTGAGGATCTAGATATACCTCTAGCAGCTTCAGAGGCTACAAAATCATAATGCCCAGTTTCTCCTCTGATAATTGCTCCAATACAAACTAAAACATCAAATTTCCCACTAGAAGCTAATTTATATGACAATAATGGTATCTCAAATGCACCAGGAACTTTTATAATATAAATATCTTTTTCAAAAACTCCGTTATCCAATAATGCTTTTAAAGTTCCTTCAAGTAAATTTTCAGTTATTGACTTATTAAATTCAGAAACAATTATCGCTACATTCAGATCTGATCCATCATTATCACCTTGTAAAATATTAGTCATATAATGAAATTCCTAAAATACTATTTAAACAAAGGATCTAATTTGTGGCCTAATCTACTAGATTTTGCAGCTAAATATTTTTTATTCTCAGTGTTTACATCTGTAATAATAGGAACTACTTTTTCTAGCTTTAAACCAAAGCTTTCTAATCCCACAACTTTTTTCGGATTATTGGTAAGTAAATTAAATTTAACTACTCCTAAATCTGCTAAAATTTGGGCACCTAGACCAAAATGTCTAAGGTCTACTTGAAATCCTAGTTCAACATTAGCATCTACTGTGTCTAGTAATTCTTCATCTTGAAGTGCATATGCTTTAAGTTTATTATGAAGGCCTATTCCTCTTCCTTCTTGTCTCATATAGACTAATATACCTGAATCAGAATTTGCTATTTGCTGTAAAGCTACTCTCATTTGATCCCCACAATCACATCTGATACTTCCAAATACATCTCCTGTAACACATTCGCTGTGAACCCTAACAAGAGTAGTGCTGTCAGGCTTAATCTCTCCTTTAACAAAGGCTACATGTTCTCCGCTATCAACTAAACTTCTATAAGATACAGCTTTAAATTCTCCATATTGAGTTGGGATTCTCGCTTCAGCAAGCCTTTCAATAATTATTTCATTATCCCTTCTATATGAAATAATATCAGCTACACTTACTATTTTTAAATCATTATCTTTAGCTATTTTTTCCAAATCTGAAGTTCTAGCCATAGAACCTGAATCAGCCATTATCTCGCAAATCACTCCAGCAGGATACATTCCAGCTTCTCTTACTAAATCAATGATTGCTTCTGTATGTCCAGCTCTAACTAATACTCCCCCAGGAGCGTAACGAAGCGGAAATATATGACCAGGTCGCCCGAAATCTGAAGGTTTTGAATTTTGATCAACTAAATGTTTAATTGTAGACGCTCTATCAAAAGCTGAAATCCCAGTAGTTACTCCTCGTTTCATAGAATCAACAGATACAGTAAATGCTGTTCTTAATTGTGCAGTATTATCATTCACCATTTGAGGGATATTTAGCTCATCTAATCGCTCGCCTAGCATAGGCATACAAATTAAACCTTTAGCATGAGTAGCCATAAAATTTATCACTTCAGGGGTAACCTTATCAGCAGCGATAGCTAGATCCCCTTCATTTTCTCTACCCTGATCATCAATTATGATAACCATCTTGCCTTGCTTAAGCTCTTCAATAGCTTCATTAACATTAGTGAGCAATTAAATACCTTCCTATATATTTCAAGAATATTGATATATTTATATTAAACTAAGTTTCTCTACATATTTAGCTAATATATCAGTTTCTAAGTTAACAATATCTTTTATTTTACGATATTTCATTACTGTATTTCCCCATGTGTAAGGTACAATAGTAACACTAAAATCTCTATTTTTACACTCTACAACAGTAAGACTGATTCCATCTATAGCAATGAACCCTTTTTCAACAATATATTTCATAATTGAAGAAGGAGCTCTAATTCCTATCATAAAAGCTTTTTCATCTTTTTCAATATACTTAATAGTTCCAATATTTTCTATATGCCCTTGGACAAAGTGCCCGCCTAACCTACCATTAAAAGAAAGAGACCTTTCTAAATTAACATATGAACCTTTACTTAATTTTGACAAATTACTCTTTTTTAAAGTTTCAGGAACAACATCAACTGTGAAGCTATTATTGTTTAAATTAGTTACAGTTAAACAAACACCATTTACAGATATACTATCACTAATTATTAATGATTCTAGAATAATCGATGCATTTATATTTAACACACCATCATTGTAATTTTCTACAATACCAATTTCTTCTACAATTCCTGTAAACATCTAATTTCCTATAACATAACCAGATATTACTACATCATTATCAATCTGATTAACTTTAATGTTTTTTAATAAATTTGAATTTTTAAGAACATCAACCCCTTTATTTTCAACTGGAGATTTAGCTTCAATTCCTCCAATTATTCTTGGAGATATGAAAGCAACAATCTTATCAATTAAAGAATCATCAAATAAAGATCCCAAAAGAATACTCCCCCCTTCAACTAACACTGATGTAATGTTCTGACTCCCAATATAATTGATTGCATTAATCAAATCAACTTTACCATTTTTACCTGGCATTCTAACAATTTTAACACCAGATTTAGTAAGATCATCACAAGATTTTTCTTTAGCATTTCCAACTATAATTAATGTTTCACCAGGTTGATTCAAAACTTGAGAATTTAAAGGAGTTCTTGCATAAGTATCAATAATTATTCTTATTGGTTGTTTAATAATATTTTTTACTTCATATCTACTCGTTAAAAGAGGATTGTCTTTTAATATAGTATTTACTCCAACCATTACTGCGTCAGAATTGGATCTCATTAAATGAACATACTTTCGTGAATCTAAACTTGAAATCCATTTAGATTCACCTGTCTTAGTTGCTATTTTCCCATCTAATGACATAGCAAATTTTGCAGTTAAAAAAGGAATCTTATAATTTATAAATTTCGCATATGCTTCAATAATCTCACTAGCCTCAGATGATTTACCGCCAACCTCCACATTTATTCCAGCATCTTTCAACTTAGATATTCCTTTACCATTAACTATAGGATTAGGATCTAATATTGAATAACTTACTTTAGAAATACCTGAATTAATTATTGTATCTACACATGGAGGAGTTCTTCCGAAATGTGAACAAGGTTCTAAAGTAGTATACAAAGTAGAACCATACACATCTTCTTTTGCATGGTTAATAGCAACAATTTCAGCATGGAAATTTCCTGGAACCTGTGTTTTTCCTTCTCCAATAATATGGCCATTTTTAACCAATACTGCACCCACAGATGGATTAGGGCTAACAATGCCTATGTTACTTTTAGCTAATTCAATAGCACGATCCATATAAGACATTCAATGTCCTTATCATACGAAATCTTTAAAAATTTGGCTTCCCATAGCTCCAGTTTGTCCTTGATATTTACTATTCAAATTCTTAGAGCCATAAGGGTTATCAACAGTGGTAGTAAGTCTTAAATAAGACAATTGTCCAATCTTCATATCTTTATAAAGAGTTACAGGCAAAGTAGCAACATTACTAAGTTCTAATGTTAATCTACCTTTCCATCCTGGATCAACATAACCTGCTGTAGAATGAATTAAAAGACCTATTCGACCTAATGAACTTTTACCTTCTAATCGAGCAACTAAATCATCAGGTAATTCGATATGCTCTACAGTACTACCTAAAATAAACTCACCTGGGTGTAATATAAATGGATTGTCGTCTTCAATTTGCATAACTTCAGTTAAATCACTTAAGTCTTGACGAATATCTATATATGCTGCTTTAGAATTTCTAAAAATTAAAACTTCTGAACCTAGATGAACATCTACACTTGCTGGCTGAATACAACCTTCCCCTAATGGGTCAATTACAATTCTGCCTTTTGCAAGTTCTTCTTTAATTGTTTTATCACTAAGAACCATAAAGCCTCCAAAGATATTAACTAATTTAAATAAATTGTATGCTTGCTATAATTTTACCACAACTCTAGATACATACATAAATAAAGAAAGCTATAATTATTCATATAAATGGTTATAATATTTAATTAATATGAAAGAACAAATTCGCGAAATAATTGAAACAACTATCCTAACTTTATCAATATTTGCTATCATGCAATTTAGTATCCAAAATTATTTAGTACAAGGGCCTAGCATGATTCCAACTTTAAACCAAGGGGATAGGCTATTCGTAAATAAATTAATTTATAAAAAATTCCCTTCACTTGAAACAACAAAAAAAATTCCTTTTATAAGAAAATCACAAGGTAAATATATTTACCTATTTAATCCCCCAAAAAAAGGTGAAGTTATTGTTTTTGAATCTCCCAATATTCCCTCACTAAAAATTGTTAAAAGAGCTATTGGATTACCAGGAGATCAAGTATCGATAAAAAACGGAACTGTATTTATAAACAAAATTCCAATTGATGAAAATTACGTAATTAAGCTTGGCAATTATACGATTCCTAATTTTAAAGTGCCTGAAAACTATTTATTTGTCCTTGGAGATAATAGGCCGCAAAGTGATGATTCTAGAAATTGGGGCTTATTAAATAGTGATAATGTAATCGGAAAAGTTTTTATAATTTATTGGCCTTTAAATAATTTTAAGCTATTTTAGCATTTCACCTTTTAATTAATAATGATAAAGTAATATAGTTAAAAAATGCATTTTGGGCCGGTAGCTCAGTTGGTAGAGCACCTGACTTTTAATCAGGGTGTCCTGGGTTCGAATCCCAGTCGGCCCACACTCAATATATATTTTTATAAAATTTTCTTATTTATATCTTTTATTCTATTTACTATAACCAAAATAGTTAATATTCCCATTATAGATGTTATAGTCATAGCAGTACTGGCTCCTAAATATTTTGATAAAGTACCCATAAATAATGCTCCAATTATTTGAAATCCTATAACAAAATTTCCAATCCCTAAAACCCTTCCTTGTAGATAGATAGGTACAATACGTAATATAATATTTTCAAACATGATTGCAAAAGATGAAAATCCAAATCCAGTCATAACAATTAAAACTGCAGCAAGAACAAAATTATTCGATAAAGAAAATAACAAAACTCCTATACACATAACTAAAGCTCCAAAACAAAAAAGCCTCCCATGATACTCAATTTTGTTCATTATCATAATATTTGAAAACCCAAGTATAGAACCCATACCCTCACACGACATTAAAAAGCCAGTTAACCCAGAGCCAACATTAAATTTATTAGTCGCAACCACTGAAATCATTTGAAAATATGACGATGCAAAAAGGTGTACAGTAATTGTTATTAACATAACTGCAAGAAGAGTTCGTTGATTAATAAAGTAGTCCAAACTGATTCTAATATCAGATAAAAATGTATTTCTATCAAAACTAACTGAATCTTTAAATGAAACAGGAATCTTAACCAAAAACAAAGTTAAAACTGTAAACATATGAATTGCCAAAATAGGACTATAAGAATATTTTATACCAACCAATGAAATCAAAAAACCACCTAGTAAAGGACCTATCATACGGCTAGCTTGTACAGTAAAACCTACTAAAGCAAGAGCTCTAGTTAACGACCCAGAGTCTAGCAAATCTCTAATTGCTAGACTCTTTGAAGGTTTTTCAATTACATAAATCAATCCATTGAAGAATATTGCTATATAAGCTATCAAATATGTTGAAGTATATTTATAAAATAAAACCAATAATATAGTTGAAGAACAAAATAACAAAGATTGCATAAATATTAAGACATACTTTCTTTGAAACCTGTCTGCAATTATACCTCCCCAAGTTCCAAAAATTATATAAGGTAAAAAAGCACATACCCCAACAAATGCAACTGAAAATGCTGACTGACTATCTTGTAATATAATCCAAATTAAAATAGTATATTGAGAAAACCTAGATGTCTGTGCAGCAAAATAATTTATAATTAGAATTATAAAATCTCTTTGTTTTAACATTGATGTATATTAACACAAAAAAATTCAACACTAGCTAATTAAATTCTAAGATTATTTATTATACAAACTCTAATTGCCTCCACGCCTCATAAGCAATAATTGCTACGGTATTAGATACATTCATACTTCTATTAAATGGCTTCATAGGAATTTTTATAAGCCTATCCCTAGTTAACCAATCTAAAACGTCTTTAGGTAATCCAGCATCTTCAGATCCAAATAAAATAGAATGATTTAAAGAATAATTAATATCAGTATATATACGCTTACCATGTATAGAAGAAGCAAGTATTTTTCTATCAGGAAATTTTCCTAAATAATCACATAAATTTTCATGTAACGACACTCTTGTTAAATCAGAGTAATCTAAAGAAGCACGTTTTAATTGACGAGCTTCAAATGAAAAACCTAACGGTTTAATTAAATGTAATTCAGCTCCAACATTTGCACATAATCGAATAATATTCCCAGTATTATATGCTATTTTAGGATTATATAAAATTATATGTAAACTATCTTTTATCAAAATATATCCAATAAAACATTAAAAATTTATTATATAATAAATTAATGAAAAACTTTTTATAATTAATTAATTTCAAAATGTACCTTATAACACTTTCAACTATATTTACTACTTTACTGCTAACAGCTAATATAACTGCTGTTAAAATTATAGCTATTGGATCAGAAGGGATAGATGCAGGAATAATTGCATACCCTTTAACATTTTTAATATCCGATGTGCTTTCTGAAGTATATGGAAGAAAAACAACCACCAAAATTATATGGATTGGTTTTTTTGCCAATTCACTTATGCTTGCAATGTTGCTTATAGCAGGGCAGCTCCCTTCAGCAGATTTCTGGAATGAACAAGACTCTTATAACAAAATACTGGGATCTGTACCAAGAATTGTTTTTGCATCAATGATTGCATATTTAATTAGCCAAAATCACGATGTGATTGCTTTTGAAATGTGGAAAAAAGTTACTAAAGGTAAATTCTTGTGGCTACGTAATAATGCTTCTACAATTGTATCACAAGGAATTGACACTATTATATTTGTTCTAATTGCATTTATAGGTGTGTATTCAATTAACGAAATGTGGAATATGATTTGGATAACTTATCTAATAAAAATTGGATTAGCTTTTATAGATACCCCTTTTGTGTATCTATTAGTTAAATTAATTAAGCGAAATAATATCAATTAATTTTTTTAACGAGTTAGACCTTTAAATTTTTGAAAGTCCCCTAACCTTGCATCTGCCTGTTCTTGAGTAAGTTTACCTGACTTAACAGCTTCTTCTAATTTCTTTATAACTTCTTCTATATTAAATTCTTTATTAGCATCTTTGCCTTTATGCAATCCAAATTTATTCATATAAGGTTTGTTTTTAAAACCTTGTAATTTAGCATCTACTTCTTCTTGAGTAAGTTTACCTGACTTAACAGCTTCTTCTATGTTAAATTTTTTATTGGCACCTTTGCTTTTATGCAATCCAAATTTATTCATATAAGGTTTATTTTTAAAATTTCTTTTGTTTTTATCTAAAAATCCTTTAAAAGTTGGAGTATTATTATTGAGCAATTTTGCGCGCCAATTACTACCCTCTTCCTCTGTTATCATTCCAGAATCTATTTTACTTTGAATACCTAAATCTATTTCAGTATTTTTCTCAGAATGAATTTCGATAATAGCTTGATTAAAAGCTTCAACAACAACTTCTTCATCTAAGCCTAAAATATTAGATACTTTAGTTATAAATTTACCTTGAATTTTGTTTTTACTACTATCAGATTCCCCTTGTGCAAAAACAAGCCCACCAAAAAACAATCCAGTAACAATCAAAAACAGTAAGGAAGAAAACAACCATTTCTTTTTCATCTAACATACTCCAATAAAATACTAATATCTTTGAACATTATATACTATACAGTTTTTAATTGAAAAAATCATATACAGATTTAGATATTTTAGCTAAATCTGTATCTATATTCATGTGGTCTTTAACATTTTTAGCCATAATTGCAATGGAGTAAGGTCCTGATCTGCCATTAACTATACCAACATCACATCTGACACTAGTTACTCCACCTGTTTTATGAAAGGTTTTTACATCAGGAGGCAACAAATACGGAATAATAGTACTTGCTTGTTGACGATACATAATATCTAATATTATTTCTGATGATTTTTTTGTGAGTAGTTCTTGTTTATATATAATCTCCATGAGATTTATCATGTCATTAGGAGAAGAAACGTCAGATTTATCTTCAGATAAAGCTTCAGATTCTAAAACCACATCTCCCTTACTTAATTTATCTTTAACTATTTCTATAGCTTCGTAAATATCTGAAGTATTTACACCATACATACTATACAAAAGCTCTTTACACGACATTGGAATACAAGTATTTTTTAAATTCAAATCAGACAATGTCTGATGAAGTCGATTTCTACCTACAAGATTATATAGTATATCTGTAGCCGTATTATCACTAATAATAATCATAAGCGTTGCAAGGTCATATATTGTTGGGTTAATCCCTATACCTAAATCCTTTAATACCCCACTACCAGGAGATTTATTATCATCGGTAATCATAATTTTTTTAGCAGGATCTATAATACCTTGATCTATTTGACGGTAAAGTTCAAATATCAAAGGTATTTTAAATGTACTAGCAGTAAAAAAAATATCTTCAGATTTATGATAAAAACTTTTGTCTATTTGAAGATGCCTAGCAGCAACACCAACAATTGCAGGTATATCTTTAATAATTGATTCTATTTGTATCATTTTTTATTACAATCTAATATCTGGTAAAATTATATAATGAAGTTATATATACCTAATTGTCAAGAACACTTAAATGATATTACGACTATTTGAAGACCTAATTAATAACCCTATAAATACTCTTATATACATAGCTCTATTTAGCTTTATACTCTTAATTACAATAACTTTTCATGAATTCAGTCATTCATATATTGCAAACAAGCTGGGAGATAGAACCTCGAAAAATTTAGGCCGTCTTACATTAAATCCACAAAAACATCTAGATCCAATGGGCACAATTATGTTATTTTTCGTGGGATTTGGATGGGGTAAACCTGTCCCAGTAAACCCTATCAACTTATCTCCCAATCCAAAAACAGGTTTAGGATTAGTCAGCTTATCTGGTCCTGTGTCAAATATATTAATAGCATTTATATCAACGATTCCAATACGTCTAGGAATAATCGATATTTCCTCAGTAAATTTAAATTACATAACCGGAACATTCTCAGCAGGACAAGTTTTTGGGCTAACAATATATCTAAATCTATTACTTGCAACTTTCAATCTCTTGCCAATAGCCCCCTTAGATGGGTTTAAAATAGCCATTGGGATACTCCCAAAAAAAATCGCATATGAATTTTCAAAATTAGAAAAATATGGCCCATTAATATTATTATCTCTAGTATTTATTCAGTTTGTTTCACCTAAATTTAGTATATTACCTATGATAATTTATCCTATAATGAAAATATTGCTTACATTAATTATGATAGGATCATGAAATAATATTTTAAACAAATAGGCTTAGGAGATTAATAGTGAACATTAAGCCAATGAAATTAGGACATTTAGTAATAAAAGTACGTGATATTACTTCTATGCTAGAATTTTACAAGAATATTATAGGGTTACAAGTAATTGAAACTATTGAAGATAAAATGATCTTTATGAGTGCATCCAATGATTCATCTCATGAATTAGCATTGATGGCGGTATCCCAAGAAGCTCCTTGTCCAAATAAATCTGATACAAGTTTATACCATTTTGCTTGGCAAATGGAAACATTTAAAGGTTTAAAACAAATTTATTCGAAAATTAAAAATAATAACATACCTATTGTTGGAATTGGTGATCATGGAATTTCAATTGGCGTATATTTCAATGATCCAGAAAAAAATGAAATAGAAATTTATTATGAATTGCCTAGATCAGAATGGCCAAAATCTAATATATTTAACGGTAAATTCCCCATGAATTTAGAAGAATAAATTACAAATGAAAATCAAACAAATACGTGTAGTAAATATAAATCTACCTAAGCGAAAACCTTCTTCAAAGCCATTGAGGAAATCAGCAATTAAAAGTGGCTCCCAAAGAGCATTTCCAATAAATTTTTATCCTGAATTTTCTACTAGATTCGGCAGTATACCTGGTACAAATCTTGAAGAAAAACTATGGGTTCAAGCAATTGCAGAAGATGGCACATATGGATTAGGTGCTTGTAATTTTGGAGGCCCTGTAGCATGGCTAATTGATTATTTTTATGCACCTTTACTAAAAGGTAAAGATGCATTTGCTCTAGAATATATTAATGATCTTATGTGGAGAGCATCTCAATTTTTCGGTTCAACAGGAATCGCTAGTATAGCTATGTCAGGTATTGATCTTGCTCTCTGGGATTTAAAAGGAAAATTATTAGACACTCCTGTATACAGTCTTATTGGAGGACCTTGTAGAGATAAAATTAAACTATATGTAACTTCTGATGACCTAGATTGGTCCAAAGAATTAGGATTTAAAGCTTTTAAAGTTAGTAACCCCGCACATTACCAAATGGATCAAGAAGGGCTCAATCTAGCTGAAGAACATATCGCAAAATCCAGAGAAATAGTCGGAGAGAATGCCGAGTTAATGTATAACCCAGTTATGTCTTTTAATAGCGAGTACGCTTTAAGAGTAGCCGAAAAATTACGACCGTATAATTTAAGATGGTTTGAAGAGCCTTTAATTCCAACAGATATAGATGGATTATTAAATTTAAAAAAAAATATGCCCTGGACACCTTTAGCAAGTGGAGAACATCACCACGGAAGACAGGCTTTCTACCAGTTAATCAAAAACCGAGCAGTAGATATAGTTCAACCTGATATTCAATGGGCAGGAGGATTAACTGAAGTGATTAAAATTTACCATATTGCTGAAGCTGCAGGGATAAGCACTATACCTCATACTGCAGCAGGAACACCCTGGGGGCAACATTTTTCAATATCAATGCCAGAATCACTGATATCAGAGTACTGGATGGGGTCTGACCCAGGCATAGCTTTAGATGAGATCTGCCCAATTCCTGGCATGTCTACACCCAAAAACGGATACGTTACTCCATCCAATGCTCCTGGTTTTGGAATAGATATACCTGAAAAATACATACAAAACTGGGATCACAGTAAAATAAAAAAAATATAATTAAATCAAATAACCTATAATGATTTATCGTTATTTAAAGTTTCTGGAACAAATAAATACATAGCTAAACCTCCCACAATTCCAATTGTTCCCATAAATACAGATGATGCTCCTAGAGTTAATATATTAGCAATTTGTCCAATTAATATCGGCGCACTAGAAGCACTAGTATCTCCAATCAACTTCCAGATACCCAGAAATTCTCCTGAGTAACCTGATGGAGCAAGATCAGATCCAAGCACCATCATTGCCCCACTTCCAAGTCCATTCCCAAATCCTATTAAAACTGATACTGCAACAAAGCTCCATATATTTCCTGTAAAAGGAATTAGAAAAAGACCAAAAGCTAAAATAAAACATGTAGGAATTGACATCCATTTCCTACCATGTTTATCAATTATATATCCAACAGGTAAAAATAAAATCATATCTAAAGCAGCAGAAGCACCTATTACATATCCTATTTCATCTACACTCAAACCTAAATTTATACCCCACAAAGGCAATAATAATTCCTTAGCCTTTCGTACCATCTGTAAAGACATTATTGCTATGGAACCTCTAGCAATAATGTCTTTATTTTCTTTTATCAAAATATTTATTGACTTAGGTTTATTATTATTAAGTATATTCTTATATTTTATGCTATTCAAATTAGGTAAAATACAGAACAAAATTAAACTGACCAAAATACCTTGAATAACAAATACAAATTCTACTGATAAATTAGCCCCAATAAGACCTCCTATAATCGGCCCTATAAAAAAGCCAATTCGATGAACACCTCCTAAGCTTGCTAAAGTTTTACCTCTTTGATTATTAGGTACAGTATCTGATATGTAAGACATTCTAGATAAATCCCACATACTCAATGCGCAACCTGTAATAATACGTAAAATAAAAAACATAAGGAAACTAGTAACAAAACCTGTAATTATTGAACTAATCGATACAATGAATACGCTCAATAACATAGTTTTATCATGTCCAATTTTCTTAATCAGTAAACCGGACGGAATATCAAATATAGTATTACCTATAAGTATTCCTGAAAGACCTAGACCTACAAGAGCAATACCTACATTTAAATTAGATATAAATATAGGTTCAATAGGTAGTAGCATACCGACACCAAACTGAACTAAAAAACTTGGAATTAATACCGCAAAAAATAATCTTTTTGAATATATTTGATTATTAGAAAAAATGCTAAAAGAATTAAACTTCAATTTAATTCTTTCTTAAAGCAAAAGTTTGACTAAATACTAATTTCAGCTTCATTCAAATTTAAAACCTTTAATGCATTTAACCCCAATATTTTGCGTTTAGAATCTTCGCTGATTTTAGCTGTAACTATTCTTCCAACACCAAATCTAGCATCAATTAATGGAAGATCAGACCCATATAAAATCCTATCATCACCTAATTTATCAACAAAGTATTCTATTGTTCCATGGTCTCCATAGGAACTACAAGTTTCTAAATAAATATTTGGGCACTCAATTGCAGCCTGAACAGACTCAATCCTTCCTTCTTCAAAATTACCTGAATGAGCCAAAATCCAATTAATATCGGGAAATTTTTGAGCTAAATCAATAAATAAGATTGGCCTTCCATTATCATCATTCTTGTATCCTCCAGGTCCATATTGAGTATGACTTTTAACAGGTATTTTATTTGCATTACACCATTCGAAAATCGGATACCATGACTCATGATTTACAGGCTTTGGATAGAAAGGAGGATAAATTTTCAAAGCTTTCATACCTAATTTGTTAAATGCTCTATCTAACTCAGGAATTGCCTCTTCAATGTAATGTGGAGTTACATGTGCAAATCCTCCAAATCTTTTTGAGTTTTTTTGCACAAAGTCATAGACTATGTCATTACAATTCGATGCTTTACCGTCAAAAATATAACTTACAAAACATTTATCTACACCTGCAGCATCAAGGTTTTTGACATACCAATCCATATCATCAATTACATTATAATTACCCATTCTTCCTACATGAGAATGAAAATCTATTACTAAAGTATTTATAATATTCATATATTTATAAACCTAAAATTATTTTCAAATTTTCAGAACAAATTGCTTTCAATGAAGCCTCAGAAATCCCCCATCGATGTAAACTATACAATTGAGGTCCCATTGGTTGATATGGAAATTTTGAACCATATAAAATACGGCCTTCACCAACAACATTTAGTAACCTTATCAAACTATCAGAAATTGAGAATTTAGAAATTTCCACATATAAATTTGGCAATGCTTTTAGTAATGGAATAGCCCATGGAACATGGGAATAATGAACATCGGACAATACCACTTTACTATTGGGATATAATTTCATGGTGTTATGAAATTCCACTGGATTTAAGTCTGTAACTGGTATAAAGAGTGTTAATTCTTTTTTTACAATCCAATCCATACAATCTCCCACAATCCAATTAACAAAAGGAAAATTCTGTTTAGATGGCTCCATTCTTAAAGCTTTAACATTATTATTTTCAACATTTTCTGAAAATGTATGTATGTCAAAAGTTGAAGGATTACATGTGAATTGCGGAATAAACCTATTAACACCTTCAATAGATTTCATCAATTTTTCATTACCATAAACTGGATCATAATTAACTCCATAGGGGTTATGAATTAAGGCCTTCTCAACTCCTACATGGTCCATTGCTAATATAGTCTCTTCTGCACTATCTACAACTAGACGACTTGTATGAATTCTGCCCAAAGAAACATTACAATCAAAAACTGGCACGGACGATTTAAATTCTATGTCTACTTTGCCCAATTTGCACACCTTTACTAATTAAATTTAGATAATAGTCAATAAATCTCTTGGATTTTTCTCAGTAATTTGAATTATATCAGAATTACTTATACCTTTATTTCTTAAAAACGGAATAAATTCCTCTAAAATAAAAGAATATCCTGTCCCTCCGTATTTCTTTAGATGTACTTTTTTACAAATATCTTGAGAAATCAAAATCCTATTAGCATAACCAGCTCTTATTAATTCTGGAATAACTTTAGCAACTAATATTGTAGCCATATCCCAAGGTTTTGCAGATCCATCATTACCTAAACAATCAAATTCAATGTACACACCTCGCTCTAAAGTAGTAATAAGCTTTGGTAGGTCTTCAGCTAAACGATCACAATGACCAAATACTACTCTACTTGAATCTACTCCTTCGCTTTCTACCATATCTAGCACTCTTTTGTGCTCTTCATATGGAGGCCCATGAAATAACATTGACAAACCCGAAACCTTACTTGCAATAGCTGATGCTTTGATAACCTTTATTTCATTTTCTATTAATGGTTTTGCATCAACTCCAATTTCTCCAATTATTCCTGCTTTTATAGTTGTATCATCTATTCCAATATTAATTTCTTTTAAAATCTGATCTGTTAATTCTTGAACTGTTTTTTTATTTAAATCTTCTGTATGAAAAACTTTTTGATACCAACTACATCCCAAAACAATATTTAAACCCGTAAGATCTGATATCCTTTTAACTGCAACAGGATTTCTGCCCAATCCAATACTAGTAGGATCAACTAATGTTTTACCTCCCGCCTTCTTGAATTCTAGAACTTCTTTTACAATAATATCCTCTTCTTCTGGACTCAATAAATAATTATCTTGCAAGGGATAACCAGCTCTTGCGTAAGCTAAATTAGCTAAATTTAATTTAATATTACAGTAATCTAATTCTTTTTTAGTAATATTAGGGGGTAATGGGTGATTTTTTCTTAAATCAACATAAAAATGCTCATGAGGAAGAATAAATCCTAAGCTTTCTGGATTGATTAAACCATTAACAGTTAATACCTTACCTACATTAGAATCAAATCCCATAAATCACCTTAATAAAATACTAAAAAACTTGAATTTTAATTCATATTAACTCAATTTACACATAATAACTAAAAATTACACCTAAAAGCACTATGCTGATCTTATTCCTAACTATATATTATCCTAATAACTATAGAAATAAGGAGTGTCTAATGTCTCAAGACAATGAAAAACACAGTAAAATACCTAGTGTCACTGGTATAGCCCTCATACTTGGTGCTATAGTAGCTATTACTGGGTTTATGTTGCAACAAACGATTGGACTAAATCCTGACGATACAGCAACGTGGCTAGCTTCACTAGGAAAAAATCAAGATGAAGCTACTATGGGAGCTATATTAGTTAGCATTGGTCTTCTAGCATGGATAGTCGGTGTACATGGAGTAAAGTCATCTTTACAAGATACACCTGGTAAAGTCTGGGCAAATCCAGGATTTTTATTACTCTCTTTCGCAATTGTATCATGGGCTATTATTGGCCAAGGTTTAGTTTTAACAGAAATAGAATACGGATCAAAACTTGGTGCTGATGCAGCAATGAACCAACAATTAGTTGTTGCTGGAGGAGTAGCTCATAGTGCTTCAGTTGCAATTACTACTCTAGGAACAATTGCATTCTCAGCTGGAATGATATTAATAGGCTTAGCTCTGTTTCATAATCATTATAGTCATGTATGGTTAACATACTTAGCAATTTTAATTGGAATAGTTGGATTAATTGCAAGTTTAATCATTTTTCCAATTAGTGCTGAAGTAGCACAATTAATAACTGGATTATGCTTTGGCGGTACAGTTGCATGGTCAATTGGAATGGGTATATACCGATTAAGGTAAAAACTTAATATAGAAAAGAATAGGTAGTAATGAATAAACATACCTATTCTTTTCTATAAAATTTCAACATACCCAATGTTAGTAACAAGCCTATTACTAACGATATACCTAAAATACGAAAACTTTGAGCGTAATCTAGGTAATATATTAATACTCCAATTAAGCTAGGTCCCAACACTTTCCCAAGATTTTTTAAAGAACCCACTAACCCCATGCTAGTAGCTAAATTTTCTTTACCAATCTGACTAGAAATCTGTGCAATTATAGCTGGAAATATTAATGACTGAGCAATTCCTATAAGTACTGCAGTTATGATGAAAAATACTTTATTATTAACATTAGGCAAATAGAATAAAGAAACTGCTAATATTAAGACTCCTAGAAAAATAACTACTTTATACCCTATTTTATCTGCAATTTTTCCTCCCACGGGATTGAATATTAATTTTACAGTTTCTTGAATTGAGAAAAAGACTCCAATTAATGCAATATTAAAACCAATACTACTAGCATATATTGGCAAAAAAGCTTTTATCGCATATAAAATCATATATACAAAAGATTCCAGAGATCCAGCAACCCAAACTGAAAAATTGCGACTACCTCCCACAAAAGATGAAATCATATGTGAAAAAAAAGAGGTGCTTGTATTAGCTTCAACATTTTTTATATCATAAATTTGAACTACTGGAATGAAAGCAATAACACTTAAAAAACCTATTATAGTAAAAACAGAAATTGGATCTAATACTAATAACAACCAACCTGCTAATGCCGGCCCTACAATATAGCCACCATTACGAGCTAATCCAAACCAAGCTATCCTTTCTGCTCTCGAATTTGAAGATAATTCTGCAACATATGCCAAAGTAACTGGTCCATAAATAGCAGTAGCAATGCCATGTACTATTCTAACTACAAATAATTCATCTGGAGTTGAAACCCATCTATATACAAAGGGCATTATAGCAAAAAACAGGGTGCCAATTATTAGCCATGAACGACGCCCCCATCTATCTGACATAATTCCAACTATAGGCTTTAAAATAATACCAGTAAGTGTAGAAACTGATACAATTAACCCAAGAAAAACCTCTCCCGCACCTAACGATGCTGCAAATACGGGTAAAAGAGGAGTTTTTCCCATTTGATATGCGGAGCGAACAATAAAGTCAGCTAACGAAACATTAATAAAATCTCTAGAAAAACGCAATATAAATCCTGATAAATCAATAGTTAAGTTTAAGTAAATTTTTCTAAATAAACAATCACAATATTATAATATTAGTAACTAAGTATTGTAAAAATTAGAATAACAGGCTAATATTCTGCTTACATTCAGTAACTCAATTATGTAGGAAGGTTTAAATGTTTGACATTTTAATTCATAATGCAACTGTAATAGACGGAACTGGCAATAATAGATATAAAGCAGATATAGGTATACAAAAAGGTAAAATATCAGCTATAGGAATTTTAAACCAATCTAATTCAAATAGAATTATAAATGCTGAAAACCTAATAGTATCTCCAGGATTTATAGATATACATACACATTCAGACGTATCTCTTTTAGTAGATCCTGGAGGTGAAAGTAAAGCTCACCAAGGAGTTACAACAGAAGTAACAGGTAATTGTAGCTATTCAACCTTCCCTGCAGGCAATGCAGGACCAAAAAAACTACAAGAATCTATAGGTCAAACTTTAGTATCTAATAAAACTTGGACCTGGAATACTTTAGATGATTGGGCCAACGATTTAGAAAATAATGGCATTAGCATTAACGTTGTTCCTCAACTTGGACAAGCTGCTCTTCAGGTAGCTTCAGGAGCAACAGAAGATAGGCCAGCAAGTAAATCAGAAATGAAAGATATGAAATATTTAGCTGCTGAAGCAATTGAACAAGGTGCTTTCTCTCTATCAACAGGTTTATCAGTAGCTCCCTCAGCTTATTCATCAACTAAAGAAATAATAGAGCTTTGTAAAGCAATTTCACATTATGACGGGGTATTTTACGTTACTCATGCAAGAGTAAATACAGGAAACAATTTATTACCAATTGAAGAAGCAATTGAAATTGGTAATAAATCTAACATTCCTGTTCAATTTTCTCATTTGGCTATAACAGATAGAAGATTATATGGTCAGGGCGGATCAATGATTGATCTATTTGAAAAGGCAACTGAATCTGGACTAGATATAACCTATGATATGTATCCATATACTGCTGCTGGAGCTGGTTTAAATCAAACTATCCCATTATGGGCACAGGCTGGTACTCTAGATAAATATATGTCTAGGTTAAAAGACCCTAATACAAGAAAAAAAATCAGAGCCGAAGTAGCCGCAGGAATAGGAGGAATAAGCCCTCTATGGGACACATGGAAAATTGCATATATTAATAATGAATCAAATAAACACTTACTTGGACTCTCAGTAGAAGAAATTGCAAAAAAAAGAGGTGTCGAACCAGCTGAAGCAGTTTTACAGTTAGTCGAAGAAGAAAAAGGATCAGTTCCTACAAGAGTTCATAATAGAATTGAAGGTGATATTAGATACTTTATGTCACATAAATTAGGTATGATTGGATCTGACGGAAGAGCGATGTCTTCTAATGGATTTTACAAAAAAGCATTGCCACATCCTAGATATTATGGAACCCATCCTAGAATACTCGGAAGATATGTCAGAGAAAAACCTTCAGTTCTTACATTAGAAGATGCAATACACAAGATGACTGGATTCCCTGCACAAAGATTGAATTTAAAAAATCGTGGGATAATTAAAATTGGAAAAATAGCTGATCTTGTAATTTTTGATCCTGAAACAGTAATAGATAAAGCAACTTTTGAAGACCCTCATCAATATGCTGAAGGAATACCTTATGTAATAGTAAAAGGGATTCCAATAGTTGACAATGGTATTCACACTCAAGCAAGGCCAGGTAAAGTCCTAAGAAGAGGACAAAATAATTAATTATTAAAGAAGACTAATGGGATCTACATCTACTGAGCATATCCTAGGTATAACCATATGTTTTAATAATTCCCTCGGGTTATCACCTTTAAATACAACATGCCATCTATAATTTCCTCTAACTCTATTTGGATATGCTGGATTAGGACCTAAAACCGTAACATTATTTAAATATAAATCATCACGTTGTTTTTTAGCTTTTTTTGCAAAATCTAGCGCTTCTTGTTCACATTTTGCCATATTTGGATGAAGAAAAAGTATCCTGATTAAATCCTTAAAAGGTGGATTAAATTTAATTTTTCTCAATTCTAACTCAATATCATAGAACATTTTATAATCCTGAGAAGATGCTGAAATCACTGAATGATGTTCAGGTTGTAATGTTTGAAGTATTCCAATTCCTGCTGAAATCCCCCTGCCAGACCTTCCAACTACCTGGCAAAGTAGTTGGAAAACTTTTTCATTGGAAGTGAAATCAGGCAAACCTAATCCTACATCTGCTGACAATGCCCCAACAAGGCTTACATTTGGGAAATGAAGTCCTTTTGTTATCATTTGAGTACCGATCAAAACCTGTGAATTTCCGTAAGAAAATTCATTTAATATATTTTCATGTGAATTATTCGATTTTGTAGAATCCTTATCCATCCTAAGAATAGAAATTTCTGGAAAATTATTTTTTATATATTCAAAAACCGCTTGAGTTCCAAATCCTGATTTATTCAACTGATATCTAGAACATTTTGAACATCTAATAGGGACTATTCTTTTATATCCGCAATAATTACATATCAACCTATCAATATCTCTATAATACGTTAATGCTATAGAGCAACGACGACATGATACAGTTAATCCACAACCAGTACATTGAGTATAAGAAGAAAAACCTCTTCTATTTACAAAAAATATTACCTGTTCACCTTTATATAAACAATCTTGAAAAACTTCATTAAGCCTGTCACTAAATATACTGTTATTACCTTTATTAATTTCGTTACGCATATCGATTATTTCTATAGAAGGCATAGATTCATTGTTTGATATTAATTTAACATTCCCAATCCTACTTATATCCCTGACTCTTTTTTTCATATGCAATAACTTATATTTTCCGTCTAAAGCATTCTTATAGGTAATCAAAGAAGGAGACGCACTTCCTAAAACAACTGTAACTTTTCTTAATTGTGAAATCTTTAAAGCAACTTCTCTAGTATGATAACGAGGAGAAGAATCAGACTGTTTGTAAGTCCACTCATGTTCTTCATCTAATATAATGAGCCCTAAATCAGGTAGAGGAGCAAATATAGCACTTCGCGAACCTATTACTATATCAAATTCTCCTGATTTAATTAATTGCCATTGATCAAATCTTTCACCAGCTGTTAATCCACTATGAAAAACTGTTATTTTTTTAGAGAATTTCTTATAGAACCTATCAACTATCTGGTAAGTTAAAGATATCTCAGGAACAAGAACTAAGGCTGTTTTACCTTTTTCTATACAATCTGCAACTGCATCAATATATACTTCAGTTTTCCCACTACCTGTAACACCAAACAGAAGAAATATCTCTTTTTTAAAATTCAAATCACCTACATTGTTTTTTATGCTTAAAGCAACATTCTTTTGATCTGTAGTAAGTATAATATTTTTGTCTGAAGTAAAATATTTATTTGACAGAGGGTCACGAACAGAATGAACAGAATAAATCTCTAGCCATTCTTTTGATAACATTGAGTTAACTACACTAACCCCAAAATTCTTTCTAGCTTCTGCTAGTACTATTCCATCATTTTTTGAAAACAGTGCCTCTATCAAAACCTTCTGTTTAGGAGTTTTTTCAATTTCCTTCATTAGCAAATCTTGATGATTGAAAAATACATCTTGGGATAATTTTACATACTTAATAAGTTTTGGCTTGATATTTGAATTATCTATAAAATATTTACTCTTGATAATATTGTTACTAATCAAACCTTTAATAGTTAATGGAACTTGTTCTCCAAATACCTTTTGTATTTTATTATAATTTACATCTCCTCGACTGTGAATATAATTAATTATGATTCTCTGGAAATCAGTAAAATTATCAAAACAAATACTATCATAATTAATTATTGAGAGAATTCTTTTTGATTTTATTCTAAAACCTGGAGGAAACATTAATTTTAATGACTCAAATAAATTGCAGAAATAATATTGACTAATCCATAAAGCTAAATCTAATTCAATTTGACTAAGCGTAGGAAAGTCTTCTAGCACATTAATAATATCTCTAGTTTCAGAAACTTGAGGATTATCCACAAGTTTCATTACTACTCCTGGAATTACACGTACCCCAAATGGAACTAAAACTATTTGCCCAGGTAACAATTTCATTAAGATTGGTATTGAATAAGAAAATGTAGAATGCAAAGTAGCTATAGAATCTACAGCTATCTCAGCATACCTATACATAACAAAATCTTATAAAGAGGGTGGAGACTTTGGCTCTTCAATAGCCTGTTCAGCTTCGGGGGTCTCTACTACAGCTTCAGTAGCTTGTTTAGCTTCAGCTTCGGGCTTCTCTGGAGATTTGAAAGACTTTAATTCTTTAATTCTAGCAGCTCTACCTGATAATTCTCTAATATAATAAAGCCTAGATCTTCTAACATCTCCTTTTCTAATTACGCTAACAGATTCTATTATTGGAGAATAAAGAAGAAATGTTTTTTCAACACCTATACCATGACTAATTCTGCGAACCGTAAAAGTTGATCCAGAACCAACTCCACGTTTTCGAATTACAAGGCCTTCAAAAACCTGTATTCTTTCCCTGTCGCCTTCAATGACTCTTAAATTAACCTTAACAGTATCACCAGGACGAAATTTTTCAACTTTTAAATTCAAATCTAATTGAACATATTCATGCGCTTCCATTTTAATGTTCCCCAAAGCTATCTTAATGTATATAAATTATAGATCAACAATCTACTTATTTTATAACTTATAGCACCTATGTGCAAGTAAATCATACCCATACATATATTTAAAAATAGACACAATATTTCTAGTTACAATAAAATTAACACTTTTTCTAGAGATTTTTAATATTTTTCAAGCTATTTTGGGTTGACACTAATGCACGTTTTAGATTACTTTTAAACTTTATTGTTTAGGTTTATATTCTAAGAATATTTGTATATATTCAAAATAACGCAAATGCATAGGAGGTCTTATTCGTGATTAATCTACGAAAGAATGACATGTCAGCTAGAGTTGCTGCAAAGCTTGGAGTATCAAGAACTCAAGGAGATGAAGCTCTCAATGCTGTACTAGATTCCATACAGGAAGCATTAGCAAATGGCGACCGAGTAGTTTTAACCGGATTTGGCTCATTTGAAATAAGAAACGTAAAAGCAAGAAAAGTACGTCCAATAAGAGGCGGGCAAACTGGTTCGTTGTTAACTGTTCCAGAACATAAAAGAGTTGGTTTTAAAGCAGGAGCTGAATTAAGCAAAGCTGCCAATTAACCCTCTGTTCCAATCCATACTTGATAGGGCTCGTAGCTCAGTGGTAGAGCGGTCGGCTCATAACCGATTGGTCGTAGGTTCGAACCCTGCCGAGCCCACCATTTACTATTATGAAAATATATCATCAGGTAAATATAAGGGATTTTTTAGATATTAATACGGGCTTGGATATTTAAATAAACCTTCAAGGCTATTAACCTATCTCAGTCCATCAGTTTATACAGTTTATATTGTTCATATGCCAATACAATTTTTATTTTCAACTGTAATATTCACTTTAAATATTAATTCATCATTAAAATTAATTTTCCTATTAATATCTACTTATTCAGTAAGTTTTTTAACTTTCGAAGTTATAAAACGCATAAAATATTTTAAAGTTTGCTTTGGAATAAAAAACAATACATTAAAATGAATTTACTAATAAAAAAATAAATCCTACAATATATATCATGATTACAAAATATATTTTTCAGATGTTAACAATATCAATTTTATTTATATTAGTAATATCTTGTAACAGTTCAAACATTACTAATATTGATGCCACTGTAGAAGCCCGCGTAGAAAAATCTTTAAATAAACTTTCCGGATTAAATTCAATGACTCCTGATTCTAATCAAAATAAAAAAATAAATATAGACGCAACTGTAGAAGCTAGACTAAAAAATCAATTAAGTAAAATCCCAACCCCAACTCCAATAATAATCACAAGAAATGCTATACCTGCCAAAAGAGAAGTGATAATTGAAAAAATTGAAGTCCCTGTAGAGGTTATAAAGGAAGTAGAAGTCATTGTAGAAGTCATAAAAGAAGTAGAAGTCATTGTAGAAGTCATAAAAGAAGTAGAAGTCATTGTAGAAGTCATTGTAGAAGTCATAAAAGAAGTCGAAGTCGAAGTAAAGGTTCCTGTAGAAATTATAAAAGAAATTATTATTACTGCTACTCCATTAGCTATCCCAACTCCTACTCCAATTATAGATTATGGTGGAGGAAGGATACTACCCGACGAAATTTATATATCTTCGATTGATTATCCAGGAGATATAGATGAATGGGTATTTGATTCTACTATCCGTGATAATGTAACAATATCAATGGACTTGATCAGTACTAACAACGGCTTAAATCCATATTTAGAGCTAATTACTCCTAGTGGAAAACTAGAAGCAAATGATGATGATAGTGCTGGAGGAGTAAATGCTATTATAAATTCAGCTATATTAAGTGAAAGTGGTAGATATATTATTAAAGCTCAAGGATATTCAAGTTCAAATACAGGTACTTATAAAATATTTCTCAATATAGTACAAGTAGACTAACTATACTTTTTTACCGTATTGGTACCCTCTTAAATAAACTAAGATTAATTGGAAAATGTATTGCAGATGATACAAATCCCAAAAACACACATAATGACCACATTATCATATATGATTCATAATAATCATACACCCAGCCACCCAACCAAGCGCCAAATAAATTCATACCTCATATTTCTCTATAACTCTTGATCCCATACTGAATTTAATTTTTTTAAAGGCATATTTATTAAATCATTAATTCTAAAAAAATCGCCTCCTGTATTACCCAAAATATTCCATTTAACTTCGTCTTCTATGCAAATAGAAGTGAATTCTTTTAATTTACTCTGGTTAACTGAAACTATAATTCTAGATTGTAATTCTCCAAATAAGATGTCATCCCATCTACCAGAGAATTCAAATTTACCAATAAAACCTATATTAGAAATCATCGAACTCTCAGCTAAAGAAATAGCTAATCCTCCTTCAGAACAGTCATGAGCTGAACTAATAACTTGCTTATCAATTAGTCTTCTACACGTAGATTGGATTTTGATTTCAAGATCTAGGTCAATCTTAGGTTTTCCAGCTATTAATCCATGAATATTTACAATATATTCGCTCCCTGAAAATCCTCCAGATAACAATTTATCAAACCCTAATAATATCACTATACTACCTTCTTCTTTAAATCCACTAGTTACATATTTATTCGAATCTTCTAAAATACCAATAGCCCCTAATACAGGAGTAGGATAAATATTCTCTCCATAGGATTCATTATACAAACTCACATTACCACTAATTACAGGAGCAGAAAAAGCTTTACTAGCATGAGCTATACCTTTAATACATTGCTCAAGTTGATAATATATTTCAGGGTTTTCAGGATTACCAAAATTCAAACAATCAGTTAAAGCAGACGGTTTAGCACCAGTCACAGAAAGATTACGACAAGCTTCTGAAACTGCAATAACACCGCCAATATATGGATCTAAGAATACATTCCTAGAATTACAATCAGTTGTTAATGCTATAGCTTTAGTAGTTCCTTTAATTCTTAATAATGCTGAATCTTCTCCTGGACATATAATCGTATTAGTTTGAACTTGATGATCATATTGTCTATATACTGATTTCCTGCTAATTATATTTGGACTAGCCAAAAGTTCCAAAAAAATCTCTTCCGGAGATCTCTTAGGTATTGGAATACCAGTAAAATCAAAAGATTGTAACTCCTCTAATATTGCTGGCTTATTTCCTTTCAACTTATAAGTTGGAGAATTAGCAAGGATATTAATATCAACTTCACATTGAATCACTCCTTTATCAAATATTTTTGCTAATCCATCTCCAGTCACTTTCCCAATTACTGAAGATTGCAAATCCCATTTATCAAATATTTCTTTAACTTTATATTCTGAACCTGGCTTAACAATAATTAACATACGTTCTTGAGATTCAGATAGCATAACATCATAAGCATCCATTCCTTCTTCACGTTTTGGAATATTAGAAATATCTATTTCAAAGCCAGATCCAGCTTTTGCTGCCGATTCTACTATTGCACTTGTCAATCCTGCTGCACCTAAATCTTGAATTCCAACTAAAAACTCTTTAGTTGAAACTTCCATACAGGCTTCTATTAATACTTTTTCTAAAAAAGGGTTACCAACCTGTACTGTAGGCCTTAAGTCCTTATCATCATCAAAACTTTGTGAGGCTAAACCAGATGCTCCATGAATACCATCTCTCCCAGTATCTGCTCCAACTAATATCAATATATTCCCTTTTCCTCCAGTTGTAGCACGAATTAAATTATTAATATTTACTATACCTACACACATAGCATTTACTAGAGGGTTACCTGAATAACATTTTTCAAAGAATATTTCTCCACCTACATTTGGTACACCTATACAATTACCATAAGAAGATATACCCGATACTACTTCTTCGAAAAGATATCTATTTCTAGAATCAGATAAAGGCCCAAATCTAAGAGAATTAAGTAGAGCTATTGGCCTAGCACCCATAGCAAATATATCTCTAACTATTCCTCCAACTCCCGTAGCTGCACCTTCAAATGGCTCAATCGCAGAGGGATGATTATGGGATTCTATTTTCATTACTATTCCTAAACCATCACCAATTTCTATTACTCCTGCATTTTCTGATCCAGGCTCAATTAGTAAATTTTCGCTGCCCATTTTAAATAAACTTAACAATGGCTTTGAGTGTTTATACCCACAATGCTCACTCCATAAAGAGCCAAACATTCCTAATTCAAGACGGTTAGGATGCCTACCTAAACGTTCAACTATTAAATTATATTCACTTTCAGTAAGTGCTAATTGATTTAATATTTCTTTTGAAACTTTCATAAATATTCCATTAACTATTCATACTGGCTATAATAACTACTCCTGAAACAACAAAGATTGAGCCTATTACCACACGAAAAGTTAATCTTTCAATCTTTTTTAAGAATACATAAGTCAAGGCTAACGATACCAGAGGAAAAGTAGCTGAAACAGGAGCAACTATGACAATCGGGCCATTATTTAAAGCTACAAACCAAAAACTAACACCCCAAGCACCTGAAATTCCAGCTAAAACCACCCAAAGCAAAGACCTGAAAGATATTGCTTTAATATCTACAATTATATCTTTAATAAATAAAATACCTAAGATTACCATACCAAATGTTATTGAAAATGCACTAGCTACTACAGGTGAGAAATAATTACTAACTAATTTTTGGGCAACTAAAGTTACTATTCCATAACTAATAGCAGAGCCAAATGCAGCTAGATATCCTAAAGTTATATTTTTCTCTAAAGTTTTCATTTGCCAGAAATCATTAATATTAATCCAAAAATAATCATTGGAGTGCCTAATACTATAGGTAAAGTAATAGCTTCATTACCTATAGTTATTGCTAAAATAGTTGCAAATAATGGAGCTGTCCCGATTATAGTAGTTGAGCGAGCTACCCCTAATAAATTTACGCTTGTATAATTCAAATAACGCCCCCCCAAAAAATTTAAAACTGCTGATAAAAATAACCAATTAAATATAATTTTATTTTCTATAACTAACTCATTTGGATATAAGATTATTGATATAGTAATTAAAATTAACGATCCACATACAAGAGATATAAAAGTAGCTGTAGTAGATTTCATAGATCCAAGACCCAATTTAATAAATACTGAGCTAGCTCCAAAACCCACAGAAGCTAATAATGCGAAAACAACTACTCTCAATAAAATTCCTGTCTTTTAATAAATTAATGTTTGGATAAAGATTCAAATATAGAATTAAATATTATAGACCCATCAGTACCACCTATTTCATCTTCACAGCAACGTTCAGGATGAGGCATCATACCTAATACATTCCCTTTAGAATTCATAATTCCTGCTATATTTGATAAAGATCCGTTAGGGTTTGATTCATTTGTTATATCCCCGTTCTCTTCCGAATATCTAAATAAAATCTGCCCAGAATTTTCTAATGAATCCAAAGTTTTTTCATCAGCAAAATAATTACCCTGAGCATGAGATATTGGTATTTGCAAAACTTGCTTATGTACTGATTTATTAGTGAATAAACTTGAATTGTTATCTACTCTGATATTAACATTTTGGCATCTGAACTGAAGAATATTATTTCTCATTAATACTCCTGGTAGTAAACCTGCTTCACAAAGTATTTGAAAACCATTGCAAATTCCTATAACTAAACGCCCTTGATTTACAAAATCTACAATAGATTCCATAACCGGTGAGAACCGAGCCATAGCTCCACATCTTAAATAATCTCCATAGGAAAACCCTCCAGGAATTATAATACAATCATATGAAGACAAATCAGTTTCTTTATGCCAAACATATTCAACATCTTGGTGAAAGACATTTTTAAGAACATGAAAACAATCTGTATCACTCCATGTGCCAGGAAATACTGCTACACCAAATTTCATAATTTCCTCAATATGATTACTCTCAATTATTTAAGAAGCTTATTTACTATTTCTCTAACATCAGATCCTGATGCTCTCGATTTAACCAACTTCATTACTGGACCCATCACGCGACCTATATCAGATATATTTTTTGCCCCCGTATCATCTATTACTTTACTTATTATATTAGTTAATTCTTTTGAAGACATTTGAGATGGCAAATATTCCAAAATTATATTTAATTCTCCAGTCTCTTGATCAAGTAAATCTTTTCTATCAGCTTTAGAATACGCTTCAATACTTTCGCGTCTTTGTTTAGCTTGCCTAAAAAGTACAGTTGTTATTTCATCGTCATCTAGAATTTTACCTATTTTAATTTCTTCATTTTTGATAGCTGAAAGGAGCAACCTGATTACTGACCTACGTAAATCATCTCTGTTACGCATTGACTCTTTTAAATTATCCCTTAATTTTTGATTTAATGACATTTACACAACCCATTCTAATATTCAAATTATTAATATTTATTATAAAAAGTATAATTATCTATTTTATTAAGGTCAAGAAAATTAATTCATATAGAAACTAAGTATCTTTTATATTTTCTCTTGCTTTTAAAATCACCGACAAACAATGCTCTTTACCAAGTATCTCCATTGATTCGAATAATGGAGGTGCGACATCCTGTCCTGTCAATATGACTCTTAAAATACCAAACACTTGACCAGCTTTATAATCAATTCCTCCGACAAAGCTACGTAAATTACTTTCTATATCGCTAGATTTAAAATCATCTATTAATAGTACTTTAGTATATAATTTTTCTAAAATCATATTAACATCTGAAATATCTAAACCTTTTTGTATAACTTTCTTTTTTTCATATTTAACAATATCTAAAAAAAAGAAGCTAATTAAAGGAGCCGCTTCTTTTAACGTTTTAATTCTTTCCGATATTAAAGGTACGATTCTTTTTATGAGTTTAAAATCGATATTTTTTGGCAACTCTTGTGAAGGAAATAACTCCCAGTAACATAACAATTCAGAAGTTAATTGGTTCACACTTAATTCTCTAATATATACTCCGTTTAACCAATTCAATTTATCAATATTAAAAACAGATCCGGACTTACCAACTTTTTCTAGAGAAAAATTACTAATCAATTCTGAAACTTCTAATTTTTCAGTCTTATCATCTAAAGACCATCCTAATTTTGCAAGAAAATTCACCATGGCATTTGAAAGATACCCTAATTTCCGATATTCCAATATTGAAGTTGCTCCATGCCTTTTACTCAATTTTGACTTATCTGGAGCTAAAATAATTGGCAAATGTGCAAATTTAGGTAGGGCCCATTTCATAGAATTATATATATGTATATGCTTAGGAGCACTTGATAACCATTCTTCTGCACGCATTACATGTGTAATCTTCATTAAATAATCATCAACCACATTTGCTAGATGATATGTAGGAAATCCATCTGATTTCAATATTATAAAATCATCTAATAGAGTGTTATCAAATACAACATTTCCACGAATCAAATCATTGAATTGTATTTTTCCTTCTAAAAGCGTCTTAAAACGAACCACATACGGAGTTTTTTTATTTTTATATTGATCTGTTGTTAAGGAATCTATATTCCTGCAATTCCTATCATATCCTATAATTGACTGATTTTTTTGATACAATTCTCTCATCTGAATAAGTCGTTCCTGAGAACAGTAACATTTATATGCATAACCATTTTCAATTAATTTATAAGCTGTATCTTTATAAATGCCTAATCTCTCAGATTGAGTATAAGGAGCATATTTACCCCCAATATCTGGCCCTTCATCCCAGTCAATTCCAAGCCATTTTAAAGCTTCATATTGAGACTCCATTGCTCCTTCAACTAATCTGTTTCTGTCAGTATCCTCTATTCTTAATATAAATTCACCATCATTACCTTTCGCAAAAAGCCAATTAAACAATGCTGTTCGTATATTGCCTACATGTGGTTCCCCAGTAGGACTAGGTGGGTACCTAACTCGAATATTGGACATTTAAATACTCCTGAAATTAAATTAAACTATTTATTATTACTAATATATTATAATTAATTTGCTTGAAACAACACAAATCTGCTAATATCTAATCAAATCAAATAAATAATTTATAATACTTATAGACAATGAATAAGACAATGAATCCTGAATTAGTAACATTAAAATCAGTTGTAAAAGAAGACGTACTCCGTGTACAACATTGGTTAGAAAATGAAACTGTGGCAGATAGCTGGTTTGGAAGGTATTCGTACGGAGATTTTGCCCATCTAGGTTACCACCCTGAAGAAATGGCTCATGCTCATAAAGAAGAATGGAACAAAGTATTTTCTGACCCTTCACATAAGATATTTTCTATTTATAATGAAGATATGCATGTTGGAGAATCTCATTTAGCAATAGAAGAATCTTTAGGAGATGCTCAACTATCTATCCTGATTGGGAATCCTGATAACTGGCATAAAGGCTTTGGAACTGCTGCTGCAAAAGCTACAATAAAAATAGCGTTTGAAGAATATAGAATCTTTAGGATTTGGGCAGATATACCAGAATATAATGAATCTGCTGTAAAAATGTTTTCCCATTTGCATTTTACCCACGAAGGAACTCTTCGAAAAAGCCGCCCACATCATGGGGCAAGGCACAACTCAGTAATAATGGGTATTCTAGTTGATGAATATCACTCAACTCAGAAAAAGTAACCATGATTTATGAATTTAGAACTTATAATCTTAGGTCAGGCAAAATACCTGAATATCATGAAATTTTTAAAGAAAAGATTGTAAGAAGAGAAGAGCATTCAAAAATATCTGGGCATTGGTATACTGAAACTGGATCATTGAATCAAATGATTGCAATATGGCCTTATGAAAGTCTCCAGCAACGCAAAAAAATACGTGAACTAGTTGAAACAGTAGATAATGGATCAGTATGGCCTCCACAATCTGGAAATATAATAATTGATATGACTTCAGAAATATATTTACCTACGCCATTTATGAGACCTCTAGAGCCCAAAACAATGGGACCGTTATATGAAATCAGATATTATTCATACCCACAAGAATTAATACCTGATGTTATTGAAACTTGGGGCAAAGCTATGCCTAAAAGAGAAGAACTATCTCCATTAGTTGGCTGCTGGTACTCAGATTTTGGAGGAACAAGAAACTTTGTAAGCTTATGGAGTTATAAAAATTTTGAAGAAAGACTTGAAATCAGAAAGAAAGCTAGCGAATCAGATTGGCCTCCCAAAAACTCTCCTATTCCAACATTACAAGAAAATAAAATTATGTGGCCAGCTAAATTTTCTCCTCTTCAATAATTAATAATAATTGGTTTATCTGGGATAATAGTTCTATAAATCCTAAGATATGACAGCTCCAATACCCCAATTATTTACATTTTATAATCAATAACAGCTATAATTACTAGTATTTATACGATAAATAACACAAAACATCAATAAAAAAGATGATTTGTATGATATATAAAGTATTAAATTTACTAAAAACTTTATGGAAAGAAGGATTTATGAATAATAAAAAATTAACAGGATTAGCGATGCTACTCCCTATACCAGCTACGATTCTATGGGTAGTGTTTGGGGTTTCAGTAATGGAGAACATAGGGCCTGACAAACCTTCAGAATATATTGCTAAATTAGGTGCAAATGCTGCAGCTGCAAAATATATCTATTGCATTGCAACTTTGCTGTTTGTAACAGCAATAGGTTCTCTAGGCTACATAAAGAGGTCTATGGAAGGTGGATCTGGCCATTATATAGCTGGTTTTGCGTGGTTCCTCTTGATAATTGGTGCTGCTGGACAACTAGGTGAAACTGCATTCACTATTGCAATTGCTGAAGCTGCCGAAAGTGCTACTACGGCTGCTACGGCTGCTATGGCTATGGCTGCTGCTGGAGCAGATGCTACTGCTGCTATGGCTGCTGCTACTACAAGCTCCGGTGTAGCTGCTAGTATGTATGCATCAGCACAAGCTATAGGATCACTAACAACGGGTTTCTCTATGATAGGTTTTGCGTTATTCGGCTTTGCAATATGCCAGCAAAAGAATTTTCATCGAATAATTGCATACTTAATGGTTATTAGTGGTATATTTACATTGATACTTTGCGTAGTTGATTATGAAAGTCAACTAATTGCAATAGGATATATAGGTATTACCGTTTCTTTTGCTTCCTTGGGTGTAAGCCTCTTACGATCAAAAGAATAATTTTATTTAATTATTAATTATATTGTTGCCTCTTTTTTTTATTAACACATAAAAAGGGGCAATAATTAATAATAGTATTAAAATTATCGACGACATGTATTCAAAATGAATATTGATAATATTATTTCTTAAATTATCTGTAAAACTAGCAATAGGTAAACCAACAAGTTCATATTGAAAATCAGATCCCTTAACTAGGTTTTTTACTTCAAAAATGCTATAACTTTTTTGGTTAAACTCAATTGTTTCAGAAGAATCAAATGGAATCCCATTAAGCTTCATAAGTTCTGGTAAAATAAAAATCTTTATAGAATCGATCCCATATGGAATAGATCTATCAAATATATACTCATTTCCTTCATATAAAATTTCATAACTATATAAAATTTCATGTACTCCAGGAGGAATATTTGTCATTAAAGCAAAACCCAAATCAACTTGTAAAACCTGAGCTTGTAACAGATTTGAATCCACTTGCAAGTTCTCCCAAGAATCAGGCAAACTAAATCTAATCAAGCTCATTGGGCTATCATCAGGAATATAAGTGAAATCAGAAGAGTTAGATATATTAACCATTTCTAAAACAGATATTTTCTTGGTAATCAAATCTACATCAGAAAACAAAATAGAATTGCTAGAAATCCCAATTATTGAATCATCGGTAATTGAATCATATACATTTATTTTAATATCTTCTACAGCTTCAGATTGAATAATATTACTATAAATCACTCCTTGGTATTCAACAAAAACTGAAAAATTTACATTGTCTGAATTTATTACTCGATATTGAAAACTAAATCCACCTTCAAAATCACTTAATGTTTTTTTAGTATCTAAAATTTGACCAGACAAATCGCTTACATGTAAAAAAATTTCTACACCTTCGACATCACTTCCATTAATAGTTTGATTTGTTATTTTCCCAGAAATATTTAATTCAGAATCTGCAAAAACTGAAAAAGTAATTATATTAATTAATATAATTACTGAGGTGAATAACAATGAATATTTTAAAATGTAATTATTATTTACTCTTATCATCTGATAAATCCATAATCTTATAAGCTTCAGAGTTATATTTTTCTTTAATCCAAATATAATCTTTATGGCTTAAATTACCAATCGAATAATCAAAATCTGCTGTTTCAATTCCTTCCGAGATTCGACGCAAATCATCTTGTTTAATATTATAAACATCTTGGTCATGAGTTAAATTGTCTTTTTCTTTTAATGAATAAATTATAGGATATAAAATAGCTGTTGCAGGTATCAAAGCAATAATTATAGATAGTATAATTATCATCTAACCTCCCATTAATAAAATTATTTAATCAATAAATTAAATTGACTTTTTTTTCGATTTTTTCCGACCTGGAAATAAACTAAATAATGTACCAAAAATAATCACTGGAGCAGAAACCCACATCCACCATATCATTGGATTTATTAAAACCCTAAAAACACCTGAACCATCATCTTCAAACTGTGATGGAACAATATAAAAATCTTCTTTTGGAGTACTATTAATTGCTCCCCTAGTAGCTGCTATACGAAACTGCGGATAAAAAGCTCTAAATGGAGTCAAAACACCTATTGGTTTTCCGTTAGAATCAACTTGAAAATACGCAATTGATTCGTTTCTATCAGAATAATTTTCATTAGTAAAATTAATATATTTAAAATTATAACCTCCAAATATATTAGAATCACCAGGACTCATCGAAAAATCCTTCTGAGAACTATAAAATGAAGATCCAATTACACCTACAGAAAACATTACTATACCTATATGAACAATATATCCTCCATACCTTGGTCTATTTGCCCATAATAACTTAAAGAAAGCAATAAAGTACGCTTCACCTCCTCGATGACGCAACCTGATTCCACGAATCCATTCTTGTAGTAAATTTATAATGACTAAAGAACATATAGAAAATCCAATTAAAGCTAACGGGTTCCTTATTCCTGAGAAAAAAAGAATAAAGAGACATGTTACAAATCCTAAGCCAGGCATTTTTAATACATCAAATAATTGGTTAAAACTAGCTTTTCTCCATGGGATTATTGGTCCTATAGACATAAGAAATATTATTCCTAAAAATAAAGGTCCATTTACCAAATCAAAATAAGGTTTTCCTACAGTTACAGTTTCTCCACTAACAGATTCAGAAAAAACCGGGTATATTGTTCCCCAAAGAGTGAAAAATGCAATTAACAAAAATAGTATATTTTGAGCAAGAAACACACTTTCTTTTGAAATAATAGAATCCAACCTTCTATCACTTTTTAAAAATTTTCTAAATAATACAATTATTATTACAGATGAAATTAAAGTAGCAATCATAAAGAAAAGAAAAAGCCATCCTAAAGTTGACGCTGCAAAAGAATGTACTGAAGGAACAGGACCACCACGATTAATAAACATTCCTAATTGCGCCAATGTAAATCCAATAACTACTAAAATAACATTCCACATTCTAAACATACCGCGATATTTTTGAACCATAATGGAATGAATAAATGCAGTCATTGCAAGCCAAGGCATCAATCCTGAATTTTCGACTGGATCCCAAGCCCAGTATCCTCCCCATCCCAAAATAGTATAAGCCCACCATGAACCCAGCATCAATCCGATTGTTAACATTGTCCAAGAAATCATACCCCAGACTCTTCCTATATCAACCCAAAGATCATCTGATCCTTTTCCAGATAAAACTACACCTAATATTATTGCAAAAGGAATTGAAACTGATATCAAACCAGTCATTTGAACAGGTGGATGAATAAACATTCCAAAGTGAACCAATAAAGGATTAATCCCTAACCCATCAACTGGAACTAGGTCTAACCTATCAAATGGATTAGCAAAAACTAAAATTACGAATATAAAAAAAGTTAATAATATACTTAGAATTCCTACAGTATAAGGTAAGGCGTATTGCAATTTATTTCGGATACTCAAAATACCACATACAGATAAAATTGATAATAAAAAAGTTATAAATAACAATGAGCCAGCATTCCCTGCATAAAGAGCTACCCAAGTATATGCTGAAGGCATTGAAAGGTTACTATTCTCATAAACATATAAAACTGAAAAATCATGTGTGACAAAAGCATATATTATTGAAATAATTGAAATTAATAAAATCATTGGAACAGAGTACAAGCCAAATCTTGCGCTCAACATAAGCTCAGATGATTTAAATTTAGCTCCTAAAAAAGAAACTACACTACAGTAAATACTCACTACTAAAGCAATTAATATTGAAATTTGACCTATGTCTACCATACAAAACTCATATTTAATATTATAATTTTACTCATCTGGATTTTCATCACCTTTAATACTTCTCAAAAATATATATAACCCTATTATTGTAATAGTAGCCACTACAGGAGGAAAAATCCAAGCAATCAAGTCAATTCCTGATTTTGGAGGAGTAGAGATAACACTAGCTCCATATCTTTCAACGAAGAAATTTTTAATCTGTAAATCAGTCCATCCTTCATTTATTTTCTCTTTAACTATGCTTCTCATTTGTACTGCTAGAATATTTTGAGATTGATCTATAGTTTCACTTGGGCATACAGGGCACATTATATTTTTATTTAATTTAGTAGTTCTATTAGAAAAATTATCTTCCTCATATCCTGAGCAAGAAGTTAAATAAATCAGTATATATAACACTATAAATAAACTATATTTATAGTCAAAATTAATTTTACTTAAATTTTTTTTAATCATATCAGCAAATAATGATATTGTTCCTAAATTAACTATCAATATTATTATAACTTAAAACATATAAATTATAGTACTAACTAAATGCGTAATATATAACTCTCTGATATACTAAAATTAATTTTGAATATAACTAATAGTAAATCTCTAAAATGCAAACATTTTACATAACATCTGAAAATAAAAAAGACGGTAAAACATCCCTTACAACTACCTTAGCTCATTACTTATTATCTAAAGGGCTTAATGTAGGAATATTTAATCCACTTTGCACTAATGAGGAAGAATCAATTTACCAAAAATTACTTGGTCAAAATGAAGAAAAATATCCCGGCAAATATATAATAATGTCTAATAGTAAATTTGACTTAATTTCTATTAAACAGAATTATGACTCATTGAAAGAGAATGAAGTTGATATTCTCTTAATTGATGGAAACAATTCTATATCTAAAGAGAATATCAACTTACTTGTAACTAAACTAGATGCAAAAACCCTTTTTCTAGCAAAATATAATTCAAAATTAGATGAAAAAAATTTTGAAAAATGGAATAAAGATTTTAACAAAAATATTATCTTTATAATCAGCCAAATATATAAATTTGCCACACATTATATCGAAACAGAATTAATGCCTAAATTAAAATCTAAAAATATAGACTGCTTTGGATATATACCGGAAAATAAAATTTTACTCGGGACAACTCCTAAACAAATAGCTGAATACATTAAAGGTAAAATAATAAACGAATATGATGAGCAAAAATTCTTAATAGGTAATTTTTTAATTGGTGGTATGGGTATGGATCCTGCGGAATATCACTTTAATCAATATGAGAATAAAGGCATTATTGTTAGAGGTGACAGGCCTGACATTCAAATGTCTGCTATAAACTCTAACTGCTCATGCCTAATATTGACTAATAATATAAAGCCAATAGAATATATACAAAACGAAGCTGATTTAGAAAAAATCCCTATTATATTAGTAAAAGAAAATACTTTAGATACTCTAGAAAATTTAAATGGATTAATTGATTCTTCATTATTTAACCATTCGGTAAAATTAAATAAGTATTTAGAATTGCTTAATTCTAGTGTTCAATTGAAGTTCTTCATTAAGAATTAACAAGTGCTGTTAATTCTTAATGAAGAACTTCAATACTCCTATTGACAGCTGAGTTAGCTACAATTAAACTACATAAAACAAAGATAATTAAACTTCTAGGAGGTCTGAATTGGTTACAGCAAAAAAAGAAAAAAACCTTGTAGTTATACAACTTTCTGGAGGAAATGATTATCTGAATACTATAGTCCCCTATAATCAAGGTTTATATTATGACTTAAGGCCAAATGTTAATATTTCTGAAAATTCTGTTTTGCAAATAGACTCAAATTTTGGATTCAACCCGAATATGGGTGCCATAAAAACACTATGGGATCAAGGTAAAGTTGCAATAATTAACGGAATAGGATATCCGCAACCAAATCGTTCTCATTTTAGATCGATGGACATATGGCATACTGCCGAACCTGAAAAAATCGGAACTGAAGGATGGCTAGGCCGAGTAATTAAAGAAATAGATCCTAAGAAGGAAAATGTATTAACCGCAGTAAATTTTGGAAGAGGATTACCTAGGGCATTAGGATTAAGAGGTGTTCCAGTAGCTTCAGTTGGTGATTTAGCTACTTATGGACTATTTCCTGATATTATTGATGAGAATTTAAGAAAGTATGCTTTAGATGCTTTTGCGAAAATGTATGGCGGAGATGTTAAAGATCCTGTAATGGATTTCCTAGGGCAAACTGGGACTGATGCATTAAAAGGTGCCGATATATTAAGAACTGCGCCTGAAAAATATGATTCAACTATAGAATATGCTGCTAACCCTATAGCTCAAAGCTTAAAGAGTGTAGCGCAAGTTATGTTTGCCGATTTAGGAACCAGGATTTACTATAATCAACACGGAAGCTTCGATACTCATTCAGGTGAACTTGATACACACGCAAAATTATGGAATGAAGTTTCAGGCGCAATCGGAGACTTTTATGACGACTTAAAGGAACATAATAAAGAAGATGAAGTAGTGATATTTATATTCTCTGAATTTGGAAGACGTGTTAAAGACAATGGATCTGGTACTGATCACGGATCCGGTGGAGTAGCATTTGCAATTGGAGGAGATATTAAAGGTGGAATGTATGGAGAATATCCATCTTTACTAGAAAAAGATCAATTAGATGGAGACTTACAATATAATAATGATTTCAGACAAACTTACACTGATATATTAGAAGACTGGCTTAAGATTGATGCTCCTGAAATTGTAAACGGTAAATTTAATAAATTTGGTTTTATTAATCAATAATATTATTTGTAAAAATTATTCAATATAATTAATTTTTCTATTTATATTATTAATTATGAATAAAACAATATCCAGATTAATTAATTATATTGAAGTTACACAGCCAATAAATATTAAAAGCCATATATATAGATCATGCAAAGTAGGTGATTTTTTATCTAAATTGCACAATACAGATTTAAATAAAGTTAAAATTGCTTTATTAGGACATGATTTATACAGAGCATACAGTAATAAAGACCTTCTACAAAAAGCAAATCAAAAAAATATATATATTTCTGAAATTGAAAAGCACTCCCCTATTCTATTGCATGGAAAACTTGCCTCCATGAAAATGAAAAATTATTTCCAGATTAATGACCCTGAAATTTTGCATTCAATAAAGTGGCACACTAGTGGACACAAATATATGAGTGCAGTTTTTAAAGTTGTTTTCTTATCAGATAAAATTGATCCTGAAAAAATTAAAAATAATACAAGCTTAAACCCAATTAAAATAAAAGCTTGTAAAAATTTAGACCAAGCAATGTTAATGTATCTTAATTACAATATTAAACTTAGGATTAAGAACAATGAATTAATACATCCATATTCTATTCAGGCACGAAATTCCATTCAAAAAGACATGGAAACAATAAATTAATTAAAATTCAAGCAGTTGTATTTCTAATACCTATAATTGAAATAACAGCAATTAATGAGAAAAAGGCTAAGGTTATAACTGCAGGTATTTGACCTAAACCTAAAGTAGTAGAAATATATCCCCAACTAAACGGACCAAATATTGATGCTAAACGCCCTGTAACTGCATGATATCCAAGGTATTGCCCAAGAGAATTTTTATCAGGAATTAAAGTTATCATATAAAGCCTATCAGATGCCCAAACTCCTGATATAACTACTCCAGTAATTACTCCAATTAAAAACCATAAATTTTTATTTAAATCAAATAAAGGCATACATGCACATATTATTAAAACTAAAAACCAAATACCTAAAACTATTACTAATGAGCTCTTAGGTCCAATTCTATCTACAATAAATCCCCATATTATTGCACCAGGTATTGCAACTAAAACTCCTACAAATAAAAGAAACTGAACTTCATATGCAGAAAATCCAGCTTCTCCAGTACCAAAAACAACAGCAAAAGTTTGAGCAGTATACAATGAAGATACAAACCAAAATCGGGAAAATAAAAACCTACTCACTTCTTTAGAATTTTTTAAACTTATCAGAGCATTTTTCACATAATTCCAAATGTTGATAATTTTAAATTGAAAAAATGTCGGGTTAAAATTTTTGGGATTATCATCTTTATAAAATAAAAACAATGGGATGGAAAAAACAACCATACAAAAAACAATAGATTGGAAACCTCTAGAATAACCCCAATGGTCCACAACAAATATACCAATAAATATTGCAACTATTGCTCCAATATAACCTATACCAACGCCTAACCCATTTATCCTTCCTATATTTTTTTCTGAGGATATTTTTACTAACATAGTTCCATATATAAGGTTAGCAATATATACGGCAATTACTGCTATAGAAAATAATAATATTCCAGTATATAAATTAGTTGAACCTAAAAATAAAGTGGATATTATACAAATCAAAATGCCAATTATTACAAATGGTAATCTTCTAGAAATATGGTCTGACATACCTCCAATAAATGGAGTTACTATCATATTAATTAACATTGCTATAGATAGAGTATAGCCAACTGTAGCATCACTACCACCCATTTTATCGATTACCCAAAGAGGGAAAAGCATACCAACTACACCAACAAAAAATGTTGTCACCCCTATGTCAAATACTACCCAAGAAACTATCACTTTTTGTTTGTTCATGATACGCCCTTTGAGGCCATATTAAATTAATTATTATAAGAATAAATAGTTTAATTTAAAATTGTTTTAATTTTAGATCCTATTAATTGGTATTCATTTAAAATATCTTTATTAATTAAAACTGTAGGTTTTGAGGTGTCTCTATACTTGGAGCTCAACGATAATCTTCCTAAGAACTCAGTCTCTACTTCTTTAGCTAACGATTCTCCAGCACCAGAACCAAAAATATCCCCAGAAAAATTTTCTACTATTCCCATAACATTTACTTTCAGCGTTCTAATCATATTAATTGACCTTTTAGCATCTATTTTAGCTAAGTCTTGAGGAGTTGTAACAACAATAAATCCATCCATATCTATAGCTTGCATAATTGATAAAGGAGCATCAGATGTTCCAGGTGGTAAATCTATAATCAAATAATCCAATTCTCCCCATTGAGTTGATTGCAAGAATTGATTAATTGCATTATGGATCATCGGACCTCTCCATATAATTGCTTCCTCTTCATTCTTTTGAAAAAAACCCATAGACATTACCTTTACCCCAAAACGTTCAGGAGGAATCATTTTTTGATCGGGTCCAATTACTGGAGGCTCTGATATTTTTATGACATTCACTACATTTGGACAATCAACATCAACATCTAGAATACCTACTTTAGCTCCTTCATGAGCTAAGGTGACAGCTAAATTAACAGCAACCGTAGTTTTACCAACCCCTCCTTTTCCACTATAAACACCAATTTTACACTTTACTTTTGATAAAACTTCATTAATACTTCTTTTTTGTTCGAATTGACGCTTCATAGCATCAATTCGATTTTTTGCCTGTGCAGCTTGAGCTTGATTCATTTCTGGTCTATCAGCCAAAAGAAACTCCTACTCTTGTAATGTTAATTATAAATTTCTAATCTAATCCTAGTGTTTTCTTGCCATCCTCTGTAATCATTTCTGGAGTCCATGGTGGTTCATAAACCATTTCAACGTTTACATCCTCTACATGTTCAATTTCAGCAATTCTCCATTCTGCTTGTTGAGCTATATATGGCCCCATTCCACAACCAGCAAAAGTTAAAGTCATTTGTATAGACACATCATTTTCAATTACGTCTACATCGTATACTAATCCTAAGTCAACTACATTTACAGGGATCTCAGGATCATACACATCTTTTAATGCTTCTAAAACATCATCTCTAGTTACAACACTTGAATCACTCATAAGTCACCTTACTTGATTTTTTTTATATATATATACTAATGTTTTAAGTATATATCAGTCAATGAAATCTCATAATTGCAAATATTCACTTATACTTCGCAAATCAGATATCTTATCCCTTAAAAGAGCTGCCTTTTCAAATTCTAAAGTTTTAGCTGATTGCTTCATATCTTTTTTTAAATTATTTATCAAAGAATTAATTTCTTTTTGTGATAAATTTGAATAATCGATTTCTTCGGTACATAAAGAATCTGTTTTAATATTTTTAATACTAATCTTATTTTGAATATCCTCATTAATATCACGAACATTCTTTAAAATACTTTTTGGATCAATATTGTGTTTTTCATTATAGTCTTTTTGCACTTCTCTTCGTCTATCTGTTTCATCTAAGGCTTGTTGCATAGATAAAGTAATTTTGTCAGCATACATTAATACTATTCCGTTAACATGCCTAGCTGCCCTGCCTATCGTCTGAATTAAAGATGTTGTAGACCTCAAAAAACCCTCTTTATCAGCATCTAAAATTGCAACTAAACTAACTTCAGGTAAATCTAATCCTTCTCTAAGCAGATTAATCCCGACTATTACATCATAAACACCTAAACGTAAGTCCCTCAATATCGTACTTCTTTCTAAAGTCTTTATTTCTGAATGCAAATAATGGTTTTTTATATTGATTTCTTGTAGATATTCCGAAAGTTCTTCAGCCATTCTTTTAGTTAAAGTTGTAACTAAAGTCCTTTCATTTTTTTCTATCCTTAGCCTGATTTCATTAACCAAATCATCAATTTGCCCTTTTGAAGGCCTAACATATATATCAGGGTCAATAATACCTGTAGGTCTTATAATTTGTTCAACTAATTGCTCATTGTTATCATATTCATAATTACTTGGAGTTGCTGATACATATACAACTTGATTAATTCTATGTTTAAATTCTTCAAAATTTAATGGTCGATTATCTAAAGCAGAAGGTAATCTGAATCCAAAATCGACTAAAGTATTTTTTCTAGACTGATCGCCTCCATACATAGCTCTTACCTGAGGCAAAGTTATATGAGATTCATCTACAAATAGTAAATAATCATCTTCAAAATAATCTAATAAAGTATATGGAGTTGTACCTGGATTTCTTCCATCTAAGTACCTAGAATAATTCTCTATTCCTGAACAATATCCTGTTTCACGCATCATTTCTAAGTCAAAATTAGTTCTTGAATCAATTCTTTGAGCTTCTAAAAATTTGCCATCTCTTTCAAATGAATTAACCGTTTGCTTTAGTTCCTTTTCTATACTAGTAAAAGCATTTAATAATTTTTCTTGCGGTGTTACAAAGTGCTTAGCAGGAAATATATCCACAAATTCCAACTCCTCTAAAACATTTCCTTTAAAAGGGTCAATCGAGGTAATTTTTTCAATATCATCTCCCCAAAATTCAAACCGAAATGCTATATCTTCTTCATAAGCAGGAAATACTTCCATCGTATCTCCTCTAATCCTAAATCGACCTCTTCTAAAATCAAAATCATTCCTTTCGTATTGCATATCAATCAATTGCCTTGTTAAACTTTTTCTTGTTTTTAAATCACCTTTTTTAATTGAAATCATAAAATTACGATATTCTTCCGGGGAACCTAAACCAAAAATACAAGAAACTGATGCTACGATGATCGTATCTCGCCTTGTAAGTAGTGATCGAGTCGCTGCATGCCTCAGTTTATCAAGAATTTCATTGATGCCTGCATCTTTTTCAATAAAAGTATCAGTACTTGGAACATAAGCTTCTGGTTGATAATAATCATAATAACTAACAAAGTATTCCACAGCATTTTCAGGAAAATACTCTCTAAATTCTGTTGCTAATTGAGCGGCAAGAGTCTTATTATGTACTAACACTAAAGTTGGCTTTTGAACTTTTTCAATAACACAAGCCATAGTAAAAGTCTTACCACTACCTGTAGTACCAAGTAAAACTTGTTCTCTAAAATTATTATTAACTCCAGACACTAATTTAGAAATTGCATCTGGCTGGTCTCCTGTAGGATAAAAATCTGAAATTATTTTAAAAAGAGGCATATATTATTCTTTATTTTTAACCACCCATATCATCTCTGAACTAAATTCATTATATTCAGAACGATCAAAATCACCATATAATTCTAATATTTCAAAACCATATAGTTCTAATAAATGATGCATTTCCCATCTATAAACATACCGCAAATCAAAGTCTCGATATATTCTATTATTTACTTCAAAACCATCATTAATTTTATCTACAATTATCCTTGTATTAATAATTTGATTATATTGATCAAAAACATTCTTGTTCCAAATAATATTTTTAGTATTATCTATAGGGTCAATAACATCCCTGTAATGATACAAAGAATCTTCATCTCTTATCATATGACTAATATCTGGAACAAATGACGTTATAATCAACCTACCTTTAGGTTTTAAATGTTTTTTTATGTTTACCAATGTAGAAACTTGATCTTCAACTGTTAAAAGACATAAAAACCCTCTAAATGGAATGATAATTTGAGAAAACATTTTATTCAAATCAAAGCTTCGCATATCAGCATTTATTAAATTTATTTTTGATTTGTCTAATTGGCATGTCTGAATTTTATTTTCTGTAATTTTAAGCATTTCTTTACTTATATCTAAACCTGTGATGTTTACACCTGCTTTAGCTATAGGTATAGTTACTCTACCAGTACCACAGCCAAGCTCCAAAACAGGCCCACCGTAATTTATTGCTTCCTCGATAAAAAAAGGAATATCTTCTACAACATACGAATATATTGAATCATATATTTCAGCCCAATCATCATAATGTTTATCGTTAGAAGTCATAGTGAATCTAATATATTTTGTACTAAATATCTGAATTACTTAAATTATTTAATGCGCTTCGAACTTTATCTTCTAATGTAATAGAATCAGAATTATCTACATTTAAAACAGCTTTTCTTATTTCAGTAGAAGTATAACCCAGTGACATTAATGCTTTTAACAACTCATCATCTGTAGATTTATCAAATGATTCATTAGATAAATCTACTTTACCTTTAAGCTCTAAAATCATTCTGCTAGCCATTTTTTTCCCAACACCTGAAACGACAGTAAAAGCATTAATATCTCCTGAATTTACTGCTGATGATAATAATGCTGGAGATAAAATCGATAATACATTTAAAGCCACTTTTGGACCAATTCCATTAATATTAATTAAAACTTCAAATGTTCTCCTCTCATCTTCGGCCAGAAACCCATATAAAGACATACTTCCTTCTCTTACTTGTAAAGATGTGAAAAGTTCAATTTTATTGCCTTTTTGAGCCAATTGAGAAATATTTGAAGAAGGAACTGCTACTCTAAATACTATCCCCCCCACTGCCAAGTCTACCCAATCTTCTCCGATATTTTCAATATCACCTCTAATCATTGATATAAGTGAAGTTACCATAAATAATCCTACATAAATTCAGCAGTATTTAATACAGAAGAAATCTGTATTGTATTGACATGACATATTGCAACAGCCAAAGCATCAGAAGCATCTTCTTTTTCAATCCATTCATCTGGCAATTTTAACAATAATTTAACCATATCATGAACTTGTGCTTTAGAACTAAGTCCATAATCAGTAACAGATTTTTTTACTTCAGTTGGCATGTAATTAAAAAAGTTTATTCCTAGTGATGCCGCGATTATCATAGCTAGTGATTGGGCTTGACCAATCGCCATAGCAGTTTTAACATTATTTGACACAAAAGGATGCTCTACAGCTATAGCTGTAGGTTTATATTCAGTAGATATTGCTAATAATTTTTTATGTAAGATATTTAATCGTTCATGTATAGGAATATTTTTTGAAGCTTTTAAAACTCCCGAGTGAACCAATTTAAAATCATTTTCATTATGTTCAATAATCCCTACTCCCATGTTAAAAGTTCCAGGATCTACTCCTAATATTCTCAAAATACCTCCTTAATATTATATTAATTAGATTCTTGATCGTATTTCTCAAAAATACCATCAGAAAAATCTGCATTAGAAAATACTTTCTGAACATCCTCTAAGTCTTCTAATTTATCCAAAAGCTTTAAAGTTTGTAAAGCTGATTGGTCATCTAGATATACAGTATTATTAGCTATCATATCTATTTCAGTTGAATTTATTTTTACATTACTTTGCTTTAATTTATTTGTTATAGATTCAATATGAGAAACTTCGGAATATATATTTAATGTGTCATCTACATTTTCTACATCATTAGCACCTGCATCTATAGCAATAAGGGAAATTTCTTCTAATAAATCTTTCTGATTTATAATCGAAATAACACCTTTTTGTTCAAATTGCCAGGCAACTGCACCTGCTTGAGCTAAATTTCCTCCCATTTTTGTAAAAGTAGATCTAATATCTGAAACAGTTCTATTTTTATTATCGGTTAATGCATGTAACAATACGCCTACTCCTTTTGGACCATATCCTTCATATATACATTCTAACATTTGGTCAGATTCACCTGAGCCACCAGTACCTTTATTGATAGCACGATCAATATTAGCTGCAGGCATATTATTATCTTTTGCTCTTTGAACAGCAATTCTAAGACGAAAATTCATTTCAGAATCACTTCCTCCAACTTTTGCAGCAACAATAATCTCTTTAGCAAGCTTAGTGAATAACTGACCTCTTCGAGCATCAGTTACAGCTTTCCCATGTTTTATAGTTGACCATTTAGAATGACCTGACAAAATAACTCCTAATACAAAGTTATATATTAAATTAGTTTATTAAACTCTTTATTATAATATAATAAAGGCTCGCCTTCATTTACATAAATCTCATTTACTTTACCCAGAAATAATGTATGATCCCCTGCTTTATAAGCTTGAACAACTTCACAACTCATAGAAGACAAACATTTTCTTAATAAAGGAACACCTGTCTTAGATAATTTAAACCAATCTGTTTTATTATCCAATTTATTTTCTGATTTAGTAGCATAATAAGAGGCTATATTTTGCTGATTATCATTTAAAATATTAATACCATATTTAGAATCCAGACTTATAATTTTAAATGATTTTGAAGTATGAGCAAGAGATATAAGGACTAATAATGGGTTTAAAGAGACTGACATTATTCCATTTGCAGTGACACCATGAATCATATCATTCGCTTCAACTGAGCTTATTACGGAGACACCCGTTGGAAATCTCCCCCATGCTTTTTTAAACAATTCTAAATCAAACAATCCCACTCCTGATCTCTTAAGAAATCTTTTTTGATTATAATATACTATAATTAATAATAATATTCCAAATCAAATCATTTCATTTGACACTATTAACATTCATCTTTAAAATTCAGTATATATAAATTTAAACTTATATACTATCGGGAGTAGAAATGGCTACAAGAGCGTATATTTTAATAGAAACATCTGTAGGCAAAAACCGAGATGTTGGAAATGCCTTACGAAAACTTCCAGGAATAGAAAAAGTAGACAATGTTACTGGACCTTACGATATAATTGCTGTAGTAGAAGCCCAGGACCTGAACTCAGTTGGCGACTTAGTAACAAGTAATATTCATGTAATATCTGGTATTGTTCGAACTGTAACATGTTTATCAGTTGGATCTTCTTAACATTTAGGAATAATAATGGATTTTAAATTTAGCACAGAAGATGAATTATTCAGGCAAGAAATTACTGAATTTGTAGAAAAAGAATTGCCTTGGGATTGGCGTAAACAAAAAATAGATTCAGAAGATCCTAAAGACAGACCAAAAGTAAAAGAATTCAGAAGAAAATTAGCTGACAAAGGCTGGCTAACAATGGCATGGCCTCTTGAATATGGAGGTCAATCAGCCCCACATATTCAACAGCTAATATTTAATGAAGAAATGGCTTATCGTGATATACCAGCAATAGATGCCGGTATAAGCCAAGTTGGGCCTATCATTATGCTTTTTGGAACTGATGAGCAAAAAAAATATTTCTTACCGAAAATATCCAATGCAGAAATCGACTGGACTCAAGGGTATTCAGAACCAGATGCAGGATCTGATTTAGCCGGACTACAAACTAGAGCTATAGAAGATGGAGATGATTTTTTAGTTACAGGATCAAAAATATGGAACGGAGCGCATGGTGGAGCTGATTGGATGTTTATGCTTGTTCGTACTGATCCGGATGCACCAAAACATCGAGGGATAAGTTTCCTAGTTTCCGAAATGAATTCCGAAGGAATAACTGTTGAAAAAATACCTATGATGTGGGATCACAGTCGAGCATTAATAACTCTAGAAAATGTTAGAGTTCCCAAAAAGAATCTCATTGGAGAACTGAATAGAGGATGGTACGTTGGAGCAGCACTGTTAGATTTTGAAAGATCCGGAATAGGATATGCTTCTAGTGCTTCTAAAATCCTTCAAGAATTAGTTAAATACTGCAAAAACACTTACCGTAACGGTAAATTACTGTCAGAAGACCCTATAATTAGAAATGAATTATCCATTATGGCTGTTGAAATAGAATGTGCAAAAATGATGGCTTATAACGTTGCATGGATGCAAAGCAAATCTGACATTCCTAATAAAGAAGCATCTGTTTCCAAAGCTTTTGGATCTGAAATGGTTGTAAGACTAGTAAACACTGGTATGAAAATATTAGGAAATCATGGGGAACTAGAACCTGAATCCGGCACTGCTCCATTAAAAGGAGCTATAGAGCAACTATACATGTCTTCCCCTGCTTCTGCTACAGCAGCAGGTTCATCCGAAATACAAAGAAACATAATTGCAACTCGTGGATTAGGTTTGCCAAGAGGATAATAACTAGATTGTAAGATTTAAGGGAAAAAATATGGACTTAGGGCTTAACGAAACTCAGCAAATGTTAAAAAATAGTGCCAGGGAATTCTTGCTAACAGAGTGCCCTGATACTTATGTTCGCGCTATGGAAAATGATGAATCAGGATATGCTACAGAGATATGGGATAAAATAGCTGGACAAGGATGGATTGGTTTAATGTTCCCAGAAACCTATGGGGGATTTGGGTTGTCCTTTCTTGAATTAACAATATTATTAGAAGAAATGGGAAAAGTAATGTTCCCTGGCCCATTTTTCTCAACTGTAATTGGTGGAGGTTTAACCTTACTAATTGGAGGAAACGAACAACAAAAACAAATTTTTATTCCAAAAATATGTGAAGGTAAACTGATTGTATCTATAGCAATTAATGAACCAAATAGCTACTGGGATCCGGGAAGTATAAATACTATTTCAAAAGAATTTGGAGATAAATATATAATTAATGGGAGAAAATCTTTTGTAGATAATGCTTACATTTCCGATTATATAATAATTGCAGCTAAAACAGGGCCTTCTGATAATGATATATCTTTGTTTATAGCTCCATCAAAATCAGACGGAATAAACCAAGCTTTGCTTAAAACAATTGGTTCTGATAAAAAATCCGAATTATCCATCACTAACCTTGAACTTGATAAAGATGCACTTATAGGAGATATAAACCAAGGATGGAATTATATTAAAAAAATCCAGGAGTTTGGAGCTATAGGTAAATGTGCGGAAATGTCAGGCGGAAGCCAAGAAGTACTCAGTATGACTGTTGAATATGCTAAACAACGAATACAATTTGGCAGACCTATTGGTAGCTTCCAGGCAATTCAACATCATTGTGCAAATATGGCAATAGATGTCGAAGGAATCAAATACTTAACTCATCAAGCAGCTTGGAAATTATCTGAAGGATTAAATGCTTCTAGAGAAGTTGCCATTGCAAAAGCCTGGTCAAGTGATGCCTATCAACGCATATGTGCATTGGGACAAGTATGTCATGGAGCAATAGGATATACCAAAGAACATAATATGCAAATGTATACAAGACGTGCCAAATCTGCTGAGCTCGCATATGGAGACTCAAAATACCACTTGCAAAATATAGAAAATATAATTGGATTTTAAAGATCTAATTTGAAAATATGACTGCAAATAATATAAAACTGTCCATTAAAAATAATATAGCTACTATTTATTTTAATCGTCCAGACCAACATAATGTTATTGACTATGATGGTTGGTTAAAACTAAAAAATACAGTAGAACAAATCCAAACAGATAAGAATATTAAAGTATTAATATTACGTGGAGAAGGAAATAAATCATTCTCTGCAGGAGCCGATATAAAAGACTTTTCTATATCTAGAAATAATTCAGAAAAAGCCAAATTATATTCTCAAGCATTTGATGGATCAATGGATTCAATTGAAGCATTACAAATTCCTACAATATCAATGATCCAAGGGTTTTGTATCGGTGGAGGATACGAGCTATCTACTGCGACAGACATAAGAATTGCATCTGATAAAAGTAAATTTGGCATCCCTGTAGCCAGGCTAGGAATTTCAATAGGCTATCGTGAAATGAAAAGATTAGTAAATTTAATAGGTCCAGGAAATGCATCATACATATTATTAAGTGGAGAAATATTTGGTTCTAAAGAAGCATTAAATATGGGTTTAATAACTCGCATAATAAATTCATCAGAAATAGAACAATTCACATATGATTTAGCGAAAAACATCTGCGAATTAGCTCCTCTATCACATATACAGCATAAAGAAATTTTAAAAAGAATATTAAAAGATCCAGATTTAGAAAAGTTGACAGATAAAGAAAACAATTTACCTTTTGAAATATTTGATAGCCCTGATTTTAATTTAGGAAGAAAAGCATTTATAAGTAAAAAGGTGCCTAAGTTTAGAGGTAATTAGTATTTTACCTAATACGACCTAATACTTCTCTAGTAAGTCTTACAAAATTATCAATATCAGTTTCTTTAGTTAAAATATTTAATGCTCCTGCAGTTTGCCCTTGTAATAAAACACCCTCATTTAACAAGCCAGTAAAAAGTAGCCTACGCATTAGTTTGTCAGATTTAAATGTAGAACGATAATCTTTAATAGGTTCGTCACGAAAATGTATACCAAACAACGATCCTATACCAGACACTATTACTGGTATTTCTAACTCAGCAAAAACAGCTCTCAATTTTTGCCTTAATATTTCACCTAAATTATTTAAGTTATTATAAATATCAGGTGTTAAATGTTTCATTGTTTCTAAACCAGCCACTAATGTCAGAGGATTTCCATTAAAAGTACCTGAGTGAGGAATAACAGCTTTTCCTTCAGACTGATCATACAATGCCATTATTTCCTCTCTACCTCCAAATGCGCCTACAGGTAATCCCCCTCCAATAACCTTCCCCATAGCTGTTAAATCGGGCACAATCCCAAAATATTCCTGAGCTCCTCCAAAAGAAATTCTTAAGCTCTGGACTTCATCAAATATTAATAATATTCCTAATTCTTCCGTTATATTCCGTATCCCAGTTAAAAAATCCAAATCTAAAGGTGTATAACCAAAAGAAGAAATTACAGGCTCCATTATTACACACGCCAAGCTATCCTTATATTCTCTAAGCTTACCCTCACAGACATCCAAATCATTATAAGGAAGAATTACTACATCATTTAGGATTCCTTGTGGCTGACCTAAATAACCAGGAATAGGCTCATTATTATCTGTAAGATCCTCTATAGAAGGATTAACACTTATTGCGACTGTCTCGTGAGCACCATGATATCCTCCTTCAAATTTAGCTATTTTGTTTTTTTTGGTAAAAGCTCTTGCCGCTCTGATAGCTAAAAGTGTAGCTTCAGTACCAGAATTAGTAAACCTTATAGTATCTAAAGAAGGAACTCTTTCGCAAAGCACTTCAGATAAATTTATTAAATCCTCTACTGGCCCGCTAAATGCAGTACCCTTTTCTGCTTGTTTTTTTAATCTGTCGACTATCTCTGGATGCGAATGTCCTAAAATTAAACTTGTAGCATTAATAACAAAATCTAAATATTCATTTCCATCAACATCATAAATATAATGCCCCTTTCCATAATCTATAAATATCGGATAAGGGTCGAAATATTGAGCCTCCCTAGTACTACCTCCAGGTAAATATTTAGAAGCCTTTTCTTGTAATATTCTGGACTTTTTTGTATTTGATAAATATCTATCAATTTCTATATTTAATTTATTGGATTTCATAGGAGTCTCCTATATTTAATAAAATTTGAATAATTATCCACCATGTTTTTTAGATAAATTTAAAACATCATTTAAGCTGCCAGACCTAAAACCATCAAGGTCAATAGTAACATATAAATAACCTAAGGACTTTAAATATTCTGTAATTTTTTTTCTACAATTCTCATTGAATAAATTATTGAAATCCTTTTGAGGAATTTCAATCCTTGCTATATTATCATGGTGTCTAACTCTAACTTGATTAAATCCTTGCTGATGTAAATAGGTTTCAGCTTTCTCAATCTTATTCAAAGAATTTACTGAAACCTTAGTACCATAGGGAATACGAGAAGATAGACATGCTTGAGCTGGTTTGTCCCAAGTAGGTAAGCTCATTAATTTTGACAAATCACGTATCTCTTTTTTTGTTAAACATGCCTCAGCTAAAGGGCTAGATACTGTATGGTTTTTAGCTGCAATTAAACCTGGCCTATGGTCACCTAAATCATCAAAGTTTGTACCATTAACAATGAATTTGAATCCTTTGTCTCGTAATATAGTCTTTAAATGAATATATAATTCATCTTTACAAAAATAACATCTATTTGAATTATTTTTAATATAATCTTCCCGTTTTAATTCTTGAGTCTTGATCACAATATATGGAATTTTAAATTTTTTAGCATTTTTAATAGCATAGTCTAATTCAGATTTCGGCAAACTAGGAGAATCAGCAATTACGGCTATCATATTATTTCCTAATACGTAATAAGATATCGCAGCTAAAAAAGTACTATCAACACCACCAGAGTAAGCTAAAACCAATGAATTCATTCCAGAGATTTTTTTTACCAATAAATTTAATTTTTTATGTTTCTTTAAATTAGATTCTATTATAAGATTATGTCCCAAAAATATACTCCAAAATAATACTATAAAATAGGAAAAGATCAGGGCAAATATATTCTTGAGATTAGCATTTAGGAAAAATATTGTCAATTATAATTAAATATTGGTGGTTTTGATAATATTCATATATTTTTAAACTTAATATTTTAATTTACAATTCTATAAAGTTAAAATATTAATTGATAAGGAAAAAAATGGAAATTTTACCAAATATCTATCAAATAAGAATAGGTGGAGAAAATATCCCTGGACTTTACGCTCCTAATGTTTTTTTTATACTTGGCACTGATAGAGGAGTATTTATTGATACCGCTTATGGAGCAAACAAGGAAATTAATACATATATAAAATTATGGGAAGACAAACTAAAGCCTGATTTATCTGCAATTATTCTTACACATAGACATGATGATCATATAGGTGGAGCTATAAAGCTAAATAAAGCTACAAATGGAAGCTTGATTTGTGGCGAAAAAGAAGTCCCACATATATCAAAATCACTACCTGGGATTGAACCACCTATTGGTGTGAAAGATGGAGATAAATTTAATTTAGGAAATATAACATTAGAGATAATAGAAACCCCAGGACATACTTCCGGGAGTATATGCATTTTTTTACATGAACAAAAAATACTTTTTACTGGAGACACAGTGCTTGGAGGAACAACTACTGCTATTAGTCCAGAACAAGGAGATATGTCTGATTATATTAATTCTTTACATAAACTAATTGGCTATAATTCACTATACATATGCCCTGGTCATGGAAACATGATTAGTGAACCTCGAAAAAAACTAGAAAGTATTATAAAACAAAGAATTAATAGAGAAAATCAGATTCTCAAAGTTTTAGAAAATGGGAAAATTTCTGTTCCAGATATGTTTTCACAAATGTATAAAAGACTCGATACAAGACTACACCAATCTGCAATAGGTCAGATAAAATCTCACTTGATAAAATTAGAGAATGAAGCAAAAATAACTTCTAGCAAAGATGGATATTACTCAATCGAAAGGAAAATATGAATAAAGAACAATTCCAGTTATTTCCAATAAAATCGGATATAAATGAACTAGACCATTTGTCCATAGGAGGATGTGATACCATTAAACTAATTAATGAATTTGGAACTCCTTTATACGTATACGATGAATTTACACTTACTGAAATGTGTAAAACTTTTTCAAACGAATTTAAATCCAGATACTCAAACACTGAAATTGTATATGCCTCTAAAGCTTTTTCAAATTCAGCTATCTTTAAAATTATAGAAAAAGAAAAGCTAGGATTGGATGTTGTTTCAGGAGGTGAGCTTGCATTAGCTGAATCAATCAATTTCCCCAGCAAAAAGATATACTTCCATGGAAACAATAAAACTAAAAATGAACTTAAACAGGCTTTAATATACCAAGTTGGTAAAATAGTAGTAGATAATTTTTACGAATTAAATCTACTAAACGCATTAGCAAAAGACTTAAATGTTATTCAAGATATTACTTTAAGATTGTCTCCAGGAATTGACCCTCATACTCATACTTATACAACTACAGGAACATTAGATAGTAAATTTGGATTCTCTCTTGAAACAGGAGATGCTTCTAAGGCATTTGAATTATCTAAGCATATGTCTAATTTACAACTTACTGGAATTCATTTCCACTTAGGCTCACCTATTTTTGAGCTTGAACCATATTCTGTGGCAATAGATAAAGTACTAGAATTCATATCTAAATTAAAACTAGAAAAACAAAATCTTTTAGAATTTAGTCCTGGAGGAGGTTTTGCAATTGGATACATTGAAAAGCAACTTCCCCCTCCAATAAGCAGCTACGCAGATACTATAACTAATGCGTTAAAGGCTGGTTGCTCAAAATACGGATTAGCACTACCTAAATTAGTCATAGAGCCTGGAAGATCCATAATAGGAAGGTCAGGAGTCGCTCTATATAAAACAGGATCCGTCAAAGAAATACCCAACATACGTAAATATGTGTCAGTTGATGGAGGTATGGGTGATAATATTAGGCCAGCCTTATATGATTCTAAATATCATGCTGTAGTTGCAAACCGAATGTCAGATACAAAAAAAGATATAATAACTATTGCTGGTAAATTTTGTGAATCTGGTGATATCCTTGTAAAAGATATCAATATGCCAAAAATAAACCATGAAGATATTATAGCTATCCCAGCATCTGGGGCATATAATGCAGCTATGGCAAGTAACTATAATATGAATCCTAGACCTCCAATATTATTAGTGAACAAAGGAAATGCTCAATTGATTCGTAGAGGAGAAACATACAGCGACTTAATGCAATATGACGTTGTATAATTTTATATTTTTTACTTATAATCATATTAACTTGTAATATGAAAAAGATTTGAGTTTAATAATTTCTCCTACTTCTTATAAAGATAACCAAATTTATAAATCAATAACTCCTTATTTAATATTAATTAATATTTTTGTATGGATTTTATTAGAAATGTTTGGTGATTCACAAAGCTCAATATACCTAATAAAATCTGGAGCACTATTTGGCCCATTAGTATCTGAGGGAGAATATTGGAGGTTACTTTTACCTATATTTATACATGTAGGAATAATACATCTTTTATTTAACCAATTAGCTCTTTTAATATTTGGCAGATTAAATGAATATAGCTATGGGAAATTGCAATTTTTAACTATATACATATTTTCTGGTTTATTTGCAAATTTATTAAGTTATTATATAACTCCATTTAATATATCTGCAGGATCTAGTGGTGGAATATTCGGAATAGCAGGATCATATCTATCATTTCTATTATTTCAGAAACCTAAAAACCTTATAGATAATAAAGAAAATTTATTAGGTATTTCAATAATTATATCGATCAATTTGTTATATGGGCTTACAGATTCAAAAATTGATAATTGGGCTCATATAGGAGGATTAATAAGTGGGTTTATTATTGGATTATTAATTTTAAAAATATTTAAATCTAATTGCACATTTTTAGTTAATTATAAGCAATCAAGTAGAATGATAATTTTAATTATTATTCTACTTGTAATATTATTTTTAAATATTTATATAAGATCAGTTAATTTAAAAGAAAATGCACATACACATATTTTTTCTGCGAAAGTACATGTAGAAAACGGTCAAAATCAAAAAGCATTTGATGAATTAAATATCGCTAGAGATATAGCAGCCGAAAACAAAGATTTAAATACTTTAAACAATGTTAAAAATTTAATACAATCCTTAAATCAAATAGAAAAATAAATATACTGAATACCTAAATGACAATTACCAAACTAGGAATACTAGCATCTAATTACGGATCTAACTTACAAGCTATAATAGATGCTTGTGATTCAGGTAGAATTGAAGGAGAAGTCTCTGTAGTAATTAGTAATAACTCTGATTCGATGGCTCTAAAAAGAGCAGATCATAAAAATATCCCCAACTTTCATATTAGTAATCAGACACATTCTGATTTTTTTTTACAAGATACTGCAATTAAAAAAATATTAAGCGACCACAAAGTAACCTTAGTTATATTAGCAGGATATATGAAAAAATTAGGCCCATTAGTTCTAAATCATTTTAAAGGTAGAATAATCAATATTCACCCATCCTTACTACCAAAATATGGTGGCAAAGGAATGTACGGAACATTTGTTCATCAAGAAGTAATCAAATCAAAAGAAAAATTTACTGGGATTAGTATACACATAGTTGAAGCAGAGTATGATTCAGGTCCCATAATAGCTCAAATAAAGATACCAATTTCTATAGATGAAACAACAGATTCCTTAAGTAAAAAGATCTCCAATATTGAACATGAATTCTATGTGGAAACTATTCAGAAAATCATAAAAAACGGACTCGGGATATAAAGTTATTATACATAACTATGCAGTTTTTTGATCAGAAGAATATGTAAATAAATTAACTCCGTTTTGTGACAACAAAGTAACTTTTGTATTAACAGAACTATCATCAACATCTACATTACATTTTAAAACGTTCTTAAAACTGGGTAATTCATACATAACATCTATTAATGATTGCTCTATAATTGATCTAAGAGCTCTTGCGCCAGTATTATAAGTTAAAGCTTGCTCAGAAATTAATTCTAATGCAGCATTACTAAAAGTCAATTCTACATTTTCAATTTCAAACAATTTTTGATATTGCTTAACAATAGCATTTTTTGGTTCAGTCAATACTTTAATTAAATCTTCTCTACCTAATTGACTTAAACTGGTAATTATTGGAAATCTTCCAATAAACTCTGGGATAAATCCATAATTTAAAAGGTCATCATAATTAACATGTCTAAATAAATCATTCTTATTAGATCCATTAAGCCTATTGGTTATTGATCCTTGACTAAATCCAATGGACTGGGAATTTTTAAATACCCTACGTTCAATTATTTCACCTAAATCTTCAAATGCTCCACCACATATAAATAATATATCGTCGGTACGAATATTTAAAAATTCCTGGTGCGGATGTTTTCTTCCTCCTTGAGGAGGTATATTAGCTAAACAACCTTCTATTATTTTTAATAAAGCCTGCTGAACTCCTTCTCCAGAAACATCTCTAGTAATTGATGGGTTAGAACTTTTTCTTGCAATTTTATCTATCTCATCAATATATATAATTCCTTTTTCAGCCTTAGAAATATCATAATCTGCTGCTTGAATTAATCTTAATAGTATGTTTTCAACATCTTCACCAACATACCCTGCTTCAGTAAGGGATGTAGCATCAACAATACTAAATGGAACATCCAAAATCTTTGCTAGATTTTGAGCCAAATAAGTCTTACCTGAACCAGATGGTCCTGCTAACAATATATTAGACTTTTGTAATTCTACATCTTGTACATCCACTTTGGAGTATACCCTCTTATAATGATTATAAACACCTACGCTCAAAATTTTTTTCGCAGTGTTCTGCCCTATGGTATATTCATCAAGTTTTTTAAATATATCTTTTGGGGTTAACGAATCTAATTTTGAGTCTAAAGTATCCTCTTGAATATCAGGACTTAAATCCTCTGAAATCATTTGATCACAAAGTAATATACATTCATCACATATAAATACTCCATTTGGACCAGCTATTAATCTACCAACATCCCCTTGAGGCTTAGCACAAAAAGAACACAAGTAATTATTTAAAGATTTATCATTAGAAGACATTAAAATTTATTTCTTTTTAGTTATTTTTTTCGGAGTTGTTGTTTTGACTGTAGCTTCTGCAACTTTAGGTGGCTCTAAAAGCTGGTCTACTAAACCATATTCTTTAGCTTGTTGTGCACTTAAGTAATAATCTCTATCAGTATCTTGTGCGATTTTCTTATAAGATTGCCCAGAATTTCTCGAAAGCATATTCCTAATAGTTTCCTGTAATCTTAATATTTCCTTAGCTTGTATTTCTATATCTGAAGCTTGGCCTTGAGCACCTCCCATAGGTTGATGCATATGAATAGTAGAATTAGGTAAAGCAAATCTTTTACCTTTAGCACCTGCAGATAAAATGACTGTTCCCATACTTGCTGCCATACCAACACATATAGTAGATATTTTTGGTCGAACTAAATTCATTGTATCTATTATTGCAAGACCTGCGGTTATAACTCCTCCAGGACTACTAATGTATATACTTATGTCTCTATCAGGATCCTCTCGATCAAGAAATAAAAGTTGCGCAATTATATTATTTCCAACTTGATCATTAATTGGAGTACCTAAAAATATTATTCTTTCTTTTAATAATAGAGAATATATATCATAAGCTCTCTCTCCTCTAGCCCCGGTCTCCACCACCATAGGAATTAAATTTTCGATTGGCTGTTGCATCATTTTTTAAATATCTCCTTGCACAAGAAATTACTTGTAATTACCTTGACTAATATTTTTTAATATATCTAAAGATTTTTCTGATAAAATCATTCTTTCAATTTCATCTTTTTGATTTTGAGGTATTTTTTTTTGTTTATTTGAATTCTGAATTAATTTCTTTTTCTCTTGAATTTCTTCTTTAGATACTTCAACATTCTCTAATTCAGCTAATTTATTCATAGAAAAAGATCTTTTCAATCTCAATTCTGCACCATTAGATGATTCAATCCGAACATCTTTTTCAGATTTCCCTATTGACTGAAGATAATCCTCTTTCTTAATACCCATTTGAGACAACATTCTTTCTTGCTCTCCAATCATATGGTTAATTTCATGCTCTAATAAAACAGGTGAAAGTTCGATCTTAGTTTGGTCCATTAATTTATTTAAAATTTCTTCAGTATATTCTTGATCATATTGTGATTCTTTTTCTTTTATAATATCTGACTCAAGTTTATCATTTAGAGACTGTAGATTATCAAAACCATCACCATAAGATTTAGCAAAACCATCATTTATTTCAGGTAAAACCATGTGCTTTATTTCTAATATATTAATATTAAATTTCGATTCTTTACCTATTATTTCTTTATCTGGAAAATTATCACTAATTTTTATATCAAATTCTTTTTGTTCATTTTTTTCAAGGCCAACTATATAATTTAAAAAATCCTCACTCGGAAAAGTGATATTCTTATCCAAAGCAAAAGTAACTCCTTGCTGATCAATAATTACTTTTTCTTTTACTACACCTTTAATATCAGCTGTAATAGTATCACCCATTTCAACAGGCCTATCAACAGGTTCCCAAACTCCCATGCTCTTACTTAAATCAGTCAATCTATTGTCTATATCGTCTTGTATTACATCTACTTCTTTTTTTTCTACTCTTAAAGATTTATAATCACCCAAATCTACCTTAGGTTTTAACGGAACGATAGCATCAATAGTAATTGGATCTAATTTATCAACTGAAACATCTGGTAATCCAATAGCATCTAAAGATTGCTTATCAATTGCCTTTGTAATAACATCTTGAACTAAATAGTCAATTACTTCTCTAATCAATCCTTCTCGAGTCACCAAATTTTCTACAACATGCATTGGGGCTTTGCCTTTACGAAAACCTGGTATAGAAAGTTTACTTACCATTTTTTTATAACCTAATTGAACATAGACTCCTAAGTCTTTTTCTTCTAATTCAATCTTTAAAGCAACCTGGCTTTGTTTAATTTCTTCCTGGTTAATAATCAATGACAGCTCCTAAAATAAAATATTACATATTAATTATAGCATGAAGGATATGGATTTTTGAAAGTACATAATTAATCGGTAAGATGCTTAAAATTATTTCAAGTACCTTACCAATCTATTATGTACTTTATATATGATTTATTTTACTTCTCTAAATTCACCATCTACCGTATTTTCATCAGAATCAGAATCAGAATCAGAATCAGAATCAGAAT
>Ga0114996_10000051_pt1 | contig 145936 bp, 124 predicted proteins | sample ArcticOcean_MG_C_4_FD_87039 | JGI IMG/M metagenome (GOLD analysis project Ga0114996, IMG submission 87039) | Marine microbial communities from western Arctic Ocean - ArcticOcean_MG_CB4_134 | ecosystem: Environmental > Aquatic > Marine > Oceanic | place: Arctic Ocean: Canada Basin | collected...
CAGGCGTAGGGCTCCGGTGCGGCCATCCTCGGATGGCGTGTCCACTGTAGACCGGCTTCCCCTCCGGATCGTACTATGAGCGGGCTGGCCATGAGGCCGGCCTTTCCCGCGCGATCTGGAGCCTTGGATGCTCGACTCCGTATGTGGCCGACTCACCGTGCTCGGCCTGGCCACTCTGCTCGCAGCATGCGCAGGCCCTGAACCTGCCGATCTCGTCTTCGTGGGAGGTTCGGTCGTGACTGTGACCTCTCAGGGGGTCGCGGAGGGACTGGCCATCAGGGGCGAACGCATCGTGGCCGTGGGAGACGAGTCCGAAGTCAGGAGGCTCATCGGGCCCGATACTCGGGTCGTTGAACTGAGCGGACGCTCGGTGATCCCTGGGCTGGCCGATAACCATTTCCACTCGATCGGCGGCGGGCCCGGTGTCGATCTCTCTCGGGCCCGGTCCGTGGAAGGCGTGCTCGACGCGATTCGTGAGCGGGCTGAGGGCACCGACCCAGGCGGAGTTGTCGTCACCAACAGTGACTGGCACGAGGGGCAGCTGGCCGAGCAGCGGCTACCCTACAGGGACGACCTCGATCGAGCCGCGCCCAACAAGGCCGTCGTAGTCGTCCGCGGAGGTCATGAGTTCATTCTGAACAGCGCTGCTCTGGATCGATGGGGGATCGACGAGTCGACCGATGACGTGGCTGGCGGCCGCATCGGGCGATATGACGATGGGCGGCTCAATGGCGAACTGGTGGACCGAGCGAAGGACTTCGTTTCCTTGCCGTCGCCCTCTCCAGCCGGTCCGGATGCGGTCCTCGACGAACAAGAAGCGGCTCATCGCATCTTGAACAGCCGCGGTCTCACGAGCATCCGCCATCCGGGGACGTCGCCTGCCCAATACGCGTCACTGCAACGCCTACGCGATGAAGGTCGGCTCAATCTCCGAGTCGAAGTGCTCATGCGCGCGCCTCGGTCGGGGTTACCCGAGCAACTGGCGGAGGCCATGGAGGACTGGCCAGATCCCGATGAGGGAGACGCATGGCTGAAGATGGGTGGCGTCAAACTCGGTGTAGACGGTGGCTTCGAAGGGGGACTGATGAGGGATCCCTATGAAGAACCGTGGGGTGAGGGTGGGACGTTCTATGGTCTGCAGACCGTCCCGCGAGAGCCTTTCGTCGAATCTGTGCGTGCACTTCACGCCGCCGGATGGAGGGTCGCTACGCACGCGGTGGGTGATGCCGCAATCGACCTGGTGCTGGACGCGTACGAGTCAGCTAACCGCGACGCCCCAATTACCGGGGAGCGATGGGTCGTTGAGCACGCGTTCATTCCAAGGGATGATCACTTCCCCAGAATGAGGGAACTCCAACTCGTGGTGTCGGCCCAGGACCATCTCTATCTGGCCGCTCCGAGTTTGGTCGAGTATTGGGGCCGGGACCGGGCTGGCCTGACCACGCCACTGAGGGCGTTTCTCGATGCTGAAGTGCCCGTCTCTCTCGGGACGGATTCTCCAGTCGTCCCTTACGACCCCTGGTGGGTCCTCCATCACTTCACCACCCGAGGCACCATCAGCGCGGGGGTCGTGGGAGCGGACCAGAAGGTGACTCGCCTCGAAGCCCTCCGGGCGGCTACAGCCGCGTACGCCTATCTAACCTTCAGCGAGGACGAGCTTGGAACCTTGGAGGTGGGCAAACTCGCGGACGTCGTCGTGACCGCCGAGAACTACCTGACCTGCCCCGACCCGTGTTTGGAAACGATGCTCGTAGACCTCACGGTTGTGGGTGGCCGCGTCGTCTGGGAGCGATAGCGCCCCGCCGGTCAGCGCAGCCCGGGTAGGGCGTCGGCCCGATGGTAGGTCGCCTACCTGCTCGAATACCCTACCGTGACCCTGCCCGCAGCGTTCACCGTCGCGGCGAAGTTGGGCACGGCACCCCATGATGAGCCGTCTCCGGCCCGAGAGCCCGTGAAGAGCCGCGCGCTGAGCGCACCGATGGCCGCACCCAATAGAACGTCTTCAAAGAAGTGTTTGTCCGCGTGCATCCGACTGTACCCGACGAACGCCGCCGCCGCGTAGGCGGGCACGGCGGAGCGGAGTCCGTACCGGAAGTGGAAGAACGTCGCGCTCTGGAACGCGATGGAGGTGTGGCCGGAGGGCAGTGAGTTTTGGTCTGATCCGTCGGGGCGGTCCTTATCGACCAGATACTTGAGGCCCTTCGTGACACCCGCATTCGCGACGAAGCCCAAGACGAACTGTTGCGCGCCGTCGTGCTCCTTGAGCACCAGGGTGCTGGCCAGCGCCACCACGGGCGCCGCGACCATGAGCACGTCCCCGACGTCCTCAGTCCGATTGTGCTGAGCAGATCCTGGCTGCGGCGAGACGAACAGAGCCGTCGCGGCGATGAGGCAAGCTGATGCGAACTGGAAGAGTGGTTTCCCGACAAGCACGTTGGCGAACCCCGATCTCGGCAGATGGTGATGGTGACGCCGAATTGAAGACGAGGGGGCGTGCTAAGAAAGGGGTGATTCCCAAGCGCTTGTAGGACCGGGCACCCCTTTGCACGATTGGTACGTACGCTACATAGCCTGGGGCTGTGACGCGCATGCAGCGGTCGACAGTGTGGGTGATCCGACGCTCGCTCGCATGGAGGCGCGTGACTATGTGGTGTCTGAATGGGAGGAGGCCGGAGACGCGAAGGCTGCAGACAGGCCGCGCCGGCGCTACTACCGCGTCACGGCGGTGGGTGCTCTGGCTCTGAGTGAAGCGCTCGATCGTCTCACGGTCTTGTCCGGCGCGGCGCCGCGAACGGCTGCACAGGGCTGATGCCTCGGCTTCTGCTGCGCCTGTGGGCGCGCACGGTGCCACTGATCTACCGGGGCCGGTGTGTGCAGGAGTGGGAGGCGGAGCTTGTGGCGCTCGTTCACACGCCGCAGAACTGGCAGGCATACATGAGAAGGACAACACAGGGACGATGACGATGATGCGACTGGACTTGAGATTTGCGTTGCGGTCGTTCAAGCGGGCGCCGGGCTTCACCTTTGTTGCTGTGCTGACCCTGGCACTGGGAATCGGCGCCACGACGACCATGTTCAGTGTGCGGGACGCGGTCGTGCTTCGGCCGCTCCCGTACAACAACCCGGACGAGTTGGTCATGATCGGGTCGTAATCGCAGCGCTTCCCGGGCCTCGCCCCTGTGGCCCCGGGGAGACCCGCGCGGCCGAGGAGGGAGCGCTGTACGGTGAGCTTGGCGCGCCCGGACAGGGGCGTCACGCCAAGGTTTTATCTGCCGGAGATTTCGAAGGCTGTGGGTGGTCGGCTCTGGACGCAGCTTGTATCGATGCCGCTGACTGATCCGGTCCGAATTAGGTGCACCAGCATCGCCGTGATGCACGGACCGCCTTGGCCGTGACCTCCGTTGGGAACGACCACATGGACGCTGTTCGGCCACTGCTCTGCCATCTTGTTTCCGCCGACAACAGGCGTCACCGGATCACGGCCGCCGGACAGGATCAACACTGGCTTGTTTGATGTCACCGGTTCGAAGAAGGACGCCGGCATCTCCGCGGAGGGCCAACGATCACACGCGCGTTTGTAGCCGGCGATGAGGTAGTCACCCATGAACGTACCGGCTGATGCTTCCTCGATCTCGGGCCACGTAAGCGGGTCGATATCTTCCGCGCACAGGACTGAGAAGTGGTATCCTGCGGGCACGCCGGCGGTAGTGCCTACCCATGACTGCCGCTGCACGTAGTAGTCCGCCAGCGTCTGCCAATTGCCGTCTTTCGCTTCGTAGATCCGGGCAGGCACGGTCCCCGACTGGCCGTACAACAGTCCGCGGAGAGCATACGACAGGGGTCCGATGCGGAACGGGGATCTCATGCTTCCGGCACGAACCAAGCGAGGCCGGGTGGACGCAGTCTGGAGGACCTCTTCTGTGACCGCCTGTAGGTCGGGGTATGCCTCGGAGCACTCGGACTGTTCGGCGCACTCCGCGTACATGTTCTCGAGGGACTCCTGCAGGTAACGCGCGTGATGCACATAAACGCGGTCCTGTAGCGGTGCCACTCCGTTCATAATCACCGTGCGCACCATGTCCGGGTGCCGCCGGGTGAAGACTTGTGCCTCCACCGTGCCGTATGATCCACCGTTGATGTTCAGCTGTGCGTAGCCGAGCCATTCGGACAGCTCCGCCAGGTCGTCCATCGAGTTCGGCGTCGTGTACTGCGAGAGGTCGTGACGCCGGGACAACATGTCGCGGCACCCGTCCACATGGTCGAGCGGCATGACCGTCTCGAACCTCGACCGCATCCCGGTGGGGTAGGCGTTGTTGCACCCAAGCGGAGTCGAGTTCCCAGTCCCGCGGTGATCCACGAGGAGGACGTCACGGTCCGCGCGGATGTCGGCCCGACGGCCAGCCATGGAATTGGCCGCCGGCGTCATGGGAGATCCCGGGCCGCCGTTGAACCGTGTGTAGGCATCGACGTGTCCGCCGTCGTTTAATGCCTTCAGGACGACAAATGCCACGTCGATCGTGCGGCCGGCTGGGGCAGCCCGGTTTTCCAATACGCGGAAGCGTCCGCACACGGCCTCGCCCTCAACCGTGTCCAGGCATGGCTGGGTCACTCCCTCGCCAATGGGGTGATCGGTGGCCAGCGTGGGGAATTCTGGAGCCTGTTGAGCCGCTATGGGAGATACGGCCAGTGCTCCCAACAGGGCGAGCGTGTACGCCCCGAAGCGGTGGCGTCTCGCCAAGGGTCAGCCGCCCTCTTCTTTCCGGTACCCCATGAAGCTTCCGCCACCGTAGTCGCCGAAGTCGACGGTGCCGTTGCGCAGCTGGCCGTCGACATAGGTGGCCTTGTACGTGACCGCGAACGCGCCGGCATCCATGAAGATGGATGCAACGAAGAAGACCTGGTCGCCTTCGATCATGCCCTCAAGGTCGCCGCTCGCCATGGAGCTCACGATCTCGCCCGTGAGCTTGGTGCCTTCCTGAACGAACGTGACCTGTCGCTCGCCGAGCCCGTTCGGGGACTCGACGTTAAAGACCCACTCTCCCGTAAGGTCGAATGCCGGAGCCGGCTGAGCCGATGCGTCCTGGGCTGCACAAAGCGTGAACGCGATAAGCAGAGCGGACGTCGTGCCGATGCGTCGGGCGACTAGCCTCGTAGCGAACTTCATATGTGCTCCGTTGATCCGAAAATCGTTTAGATGTCGATGCTGAAAAATGCGGGCGATGGGACTGTGGTACAACGTCACGTGATAATCGGGGGTAGCCCGCGCGCGAGCACGAGACGGTTGTACTCTTGTACGGCGGTCTCCAGCAATGCTTCCAACGCCTCTTCCGTGTCACGGAGCTGCTGACGCAGGATCAACTGTACTTCACCGTGCTGGTTGGTGGGCCGGAAGTCCGCTGAACCGACGGCACCCCTCAGGTAGTTGAGCTGTCCCCACAGCATGGAAGGCCAGCGTACGCCGTCCCCGCCGCCCGTAGTTTTAAGCTGCACCAGTGACGACTCGACTTCGATCAGCTGTTCCTCCAGCGTGCTCGAAGCCGCGTCGAACTCTTCGTCGGTGTCGTCGCTGGTCTCGTCCACAACGGTCCGGATGTCCGCGATCTGTTTGCGGATCAACTCGATGCGATTCACCGCTGCAGCCGCTCCCTCTTGGTCCGCCCTGATCTCGTCCATGAGCGTGTACTGCGTCCGGATGTCCGAGAGTGACCCTTCGGATGTGGGGTCTTTCAAGACGGTGAGGGGCTGACTGGCCGCATCCTCTCCATCTATCACGAGTGTCACGGTGTACGTGCCCGGTGGTTGGAGCATGCCGCCGACTCGGCCGCCCGAACGGAAGCCCTCGTCGGGCATGCTGAACCAATTCGCGAACAGTGGCTTGGTCCAGAGCTTCACCTGCGTGCCCGGCTCGTCCTGGAAGTCCCACCAGGCTCGGTTCACGCCGGGTTCTGTCCCGCCATCAAGGGTCCTGACGACGTCACCTGCTGCATCCTCGATCCTCAGCTTCACCGACTCCGTGGCATCGTCACCAATCCAGTAGTTCAATGACGCTGCGTTCGGTGGGTTTTCGCCGTTCGCCCAATCTTCGAGCGTGATCATCGGTTCGGTGACGGGACGGAACCGATACGCGTCTCTTGTTTCGAACAGATGAGCGCCCGACGCAGCGACCTCCGCGTCGAGCTGCTGAACCGGCCCGAGGTCGTCCAGGATCCAGTAGCCCCGGCCGTACGTCCCGAGCACCAAGTCATTGAAGTGCTCCTGCACGAAGATCCCGTAGAACGGGGCAGGGGGCATGTTGTTCATAAACGTGCGCCAGCTCGCCCCGTCGTCATAGCTCAGGTAGAGCGTGGTCTCGGTACCCAGGTAAAGCAGTCCGGGCCGGACCGGGTCTTCCAGCAGGTAGCGCGTATAGTCGACGGGTTCGTTCGAGACGCCATTCGTGATCTGCGTCCAACTCTCACCGTAGTCGTCCGTCTTGTAGGCGCGGGCAGCGAAATCACCCACCTGATGATGCTCGATGGTGATGTACGCTTTGGCGGCGTCCCAACGTGAGGCATCGATGGAGCGCACGACGCCGTCTGCCGGCAGATTCGGGATGTTGTCCGTGACGTTGGTCCAGGTGGAGCCGTCGTCGCGGGTGACCTGCACGATCCCGTCGTTCGATCCGGTCCACAGCACACCTTCCTGCACCGGAGACTCGTCGAAGGCATAGATCACGCAGCAGTACTCGACGCCGATGTTGTCCGGCGTGAGTCCGCCGCTGATGCCCTGCTTGGACAGGTCGTTCGTAGTGAGGTCAGGGCTGATCACGTCCCAGCTCTGCCCGCCGTTACGGGTCCGGTGCACGACCTGACTCGTCACGTAAATGGTGTTGTTGTCATGTGGCGAGATGAGCAGAGGGAAGGTCCACTGGAAGCGGTACCGAATCCCGTCTGCCGGCCATCCGCCGGTGGACATGGGCCACACTTCTACGTTGCGGAACTGACCCGTCTCTACGTTGTGTCGCACGACGATGCCGCCGCGTGCGCCGGAGCCTGAAGCGCTCGACCAGACGATGTTCGGGTCCGTGGGATCAGGCGTTGCGAAGCCGCTCTCACCACCGCCCACTGCACGCCAGTCTCCTCGCGGAATGATGCCGTTCGCCCAGAGCCCACCTGTACGCGTGTTCGACGGCCCACGGAACGAGGGGCCGTCCTGCCGGTTGCCGAGCACGTTGTACGGCACCGCATTGTCCGCTGTGACGTGGTACATCTGCGCGATGGGAAGCTGGATCCGGTACCAGGAGGCGCCCCGGTTTTCCGTAATGACCACGCCGCCGTCGAAGGCCAGCGCGAACCGTTCCGCGTTACTGGGGTCGATCCAGATATCGTGGAAGTCCCAGCCGGGGGACGATTTGTCTCCGAGGAAATTGCTGGTCGTGTGGGTGGTGCCGCCGTCTAGGCTGTGGCTGAAGCTGGACGACAGGAAGTAGACCTCGTCCTTGTCGTCAGACGCCACGCCGCAACGGGTGTAGTACGCCTGCCTGGTGGCCAGGTCATGGTGGTAGGAGACCAGGCTCCAGGTGGTGCCGCCATCGTCGGTCCGCCACAGCTCGCCGGTGTCCGTCTCCTCGCCGTGAATCGGCACGCCATCACCGGTTTCGATGAGCGCGTAGATGCGCCGCGAGTCATCGGGTGAAGTGCAGACGCCGATCTTGCCCACCGGTTTTGTGGGGAGCTCGCTCCCTTCCAGGCGCGTCCACGTGTCGCCCGCATCGCGGGTCATGAACATGCCGCTGCCGGGCCCACCGCTCTCGCGTCCCCACTGCTTGAGGTCGAGCTGCCACATGGTGGCAATAATCTTCCGCGGGTTCGTCGGATCGAAGAGCATCTCGTATGCACCCGTGTTCTCATCCACGTGGAGCACGAGGTCCCACGTCGCGCCGCCGTCCATGGTGCGGTATACGCCTCGCTCTGCGCTGGGCCCGTGCGAGTGGCCGAGGGACGCGACGTACACGATGTCCGGGTCCGACGGATGGATGAGGACCTTTCCGATGCGGCCTGTGCCCTCCAGTCCCATATGCGCCCAGGTCTCTCCTGCATCAGTGGACTTCCAGACACCATTCCCGAGAGAGACGTTGGACCGAATCGACGTCTCACCCGTGCCGGCCCACACGATGGCCGGGTCGGATGACGAGACCGCGAGGGCCCCGATCGCGTGTACCGGCTGGTCGTCGAAGACCGGTTTCCAGTGGATGCCCGCGTCCTCGGTTTTCCAGACTCCGCCCGTTGCTGCGCCTGCGTAGTAGGTGAAGCGATCGCCTTCCACGCCCGCGATTGAGGTGGTCCGGTTACCGACCGGCCCAATATGCCGGAACGACAACTGGCTGAGCGCGTCGGTGGGGATCTGCTGTGCGGCTGCAGGGACGGCGAGTGTCAGGATCAGGGGCAAAGCCGACAGAGCGCGGAGCGTCGGGCGCATGGTGATTTTCCTACGTACAGTGGTGGGCCTACACGAACTCTCCTTCAATGGGCAGAGCAGCGAGACTTCGGGCAATGCCTAGAAAGTGTGGTTAGGGCCTGAACTGAGTCGCTCTTGCGGCGGTACCGGCGCTCACCCCACCATCGGTCCCTGTAGTTCGCCCGCACCGAGGAAGTCCGTATGCCACGAAAATTTGAGAGCCTGGGCAGTAGACACGTGCTCATGGCCACTGTTGCAACGCTCGTCGCGTTCCCATGTGGCTTGGCCGGTCAGGAGCCGCAGCGCCTCATGGGCTTCACAGCTGAACGCGCCGCCGAGCAGCTCCGCTGGGAGCGTGTTATGGCCGCCGTGCCCGACACCGCGACGATGCGCGAATACCACTTCGCGATGACGCGGGCGCCTCATCACGCAGGCACCGAGGAGAACTACCGTCTCGCGACGTATCTGCGGGACATCTGGGATGGCTTCGGCTTCGAGACCGAGATGGTCCGTTACGACATTCTCGTGCCGTGGCCGGTCGATCTGAGTTTGCGACTCGTCTACCCAGAGACGATCGAGCTGGCCGTGACGGAGCCGCCGATTCCGGAGGACCCCGATTCGTACGTGGAAGGTGGGCTCCCGGGAATGGCGGCGTACGTCGCGTCAGGGCGGGCGGAAGGCGATGTGATCTACGCCAACTACGGCCGGATCGGGGACTATCGGCACCTGGACGACTTGGGGGTCTCACTCGAAGGCAAGATCGTGCTCGTGCGCTACGGAGGCACTCCGGGTCAGATGCGCGGCATGAAGGTGCGCGAGGCGGCGAAGCGAGGGGCGGTGGGGGTTGTGATCTACTCCGACCCGGAAGACGACGGCTACGTGCGGGGCGACATCTACCCGGAAGGCCGTTGGCGTCCCTGGGAGGGCATTCAACGAGGGAGCTTCCTCGACGTGCCGATCTACCCGGGGGACCCACTGACACCCTTCGAGCCTTCGATCCCAGGCGTCGAGCGCATCGCGTTTGAAGATGCGGAGAACGTTCAGAAGATCCCGGTCCAGCCGATCTCGTATGGGGAAGCCCTCAAGATCCTCGAACACGTCGGCGGCGACCTCGTGCCCGCGGAGTGGCAGGGTGGTTTGCCCTTGGCGTACCACATGGGGCCTGGGCCGGCGCGCATCGAGATCGACGTTGAGTACGACTATCAGGAACGGCCGGTGTGGAACGTCTTTGGGAAGGTGGTCGGCTCCGTCGAGCCCGAGAAGTTCGTGCTTGCGGGTGGGCATCGGGACTCTTGGGTCTTGGGCGCGCGCGACCCGACGAGCGGTGCGGTGTCGCTGTTGGAGACGGCGCGCGGTGTGGCCGCAGCCGTGGCGGAGGGCTTCCAGCCACGCCGAAGCATCGTGTTCGGAAGTTGGGGCGGTGAGGACTTCTTCCTACTCGGATCCACGGAGTGGGGGGAACAGTTCGCCGATGAGCTGAAGGAGAACATGGTCGTCTACATCAACCGGGAGTCTTACACCTCCGGGGATTGGAGTGCTGCCGGGAACCATTCCCTCGAGCGCTTCATGATCGAGACGTCGAAGGACGCGCCCCACCCAGAGGCAGCGACGCTCTTTGATGCTTGGCAGGGTCAGCAACCGGGTGAAGCCTTGGGGCTCGGTGCGTTGGGGTCCGGGTCGGACTATACGGTATTCCTTGACCATCTTGGTGTGCCGTCGCTCAACGTTGGATACGGAAGCCCCAACGGCATCTACCACTCGCTTTACGACACGTACTACTACTACCAGCGCTTCGGTGACCCCGGATACAAGTACGGAGTGGCTCAGGCGGATATGGTGGGCCGAATGGTTATGCGGCTTGCGAACGCGGACATACTACCCTTCGATTTCACCAGTGCGTCGGGCGTAATCGCCGGATATGTGGACGAGCTCGTGGCGATGGATGAGGGCGGGCTCCTCCGCGACGAGCTCAGAGAGATCGGTGCGGCCAATGCGGCGATGCGTGTGGCCGCCACCGAGACCAACGGTGTCCTGGCCCGCTTGCTAGGCGGCGCCGCCGCGTCTGCCGAGCAGAACCGGAGTGCGGTGGACCAGGTCAATGCACTCATCATGCGCGCCGAGCGCGAGATGATCGACGAACGCGGTCTTTGGCGCCGACCCTGGTATCGCAACTTGATCTATGCCCCGGGCTACTATGAAGGGTATGCAGCCAAGACCCTTCCCGGCGTGCGCGAGCCGATGGAAGACGGGGCGTGGGAGGTTGCGCGGACCCAGGCCGGCATGCTGGTCGAGGCGCTCGAGCGAGTCACGTTGGCGCTGACAGAGGCTGGAACGGTCGCCCGCGCTGCGACGACGAGGGTGATTAGTTGAGGTCCCTGCGCGGCTCCCTTGGGGTCGCCATTCTGCTCTTCTCGGTCGTGCGGCCTGCGGGCGCCCAGCAGCTCGCCTTGGTTGGCGGCATGCTGCTCGACGGCTACGAAGCGCCGGCCATCCACAACGCCACTGTGCTCATCGAGGGCGATCGCATCGTCGCGGTAGGCCGGTCGGACCAGGTGGAGATCCCGGCGGGCACACGCGTGATCGACACGCGCGGCATGACGATGATGCCCGGACTGATCGACCTTCATGTCCACACGATGTTTCTCGGCCACGGGGAGTACTCGGACTACTTCCCGTTCTTCACTCCGGAGAAGGAGAAGATGCTCGCGATCGCGGCTGAGCAGCTTCTCATGGCTGGAGTTACCACTGCGGTAGACCTCGGTGCGCCACTGGAGATCGTCGGCGTGCGGGATCGAATAAATGAAGGAGAACTCCCAGGCCCTCGACTGCTCGTGAGCGGCCCTTGGATTGCCGGTCGCGCGTGGGGCGGCTTCCCGGATTACTTCCAACACGTCGTGACGAATCCGGAAGACGCGGCCCGAGTCACACACGAGTTGGCGGACGCCGGTGTCGATGTCATCAAGACGTGGGCTGCGATGTCCGAAGAATCGATGCGCGCTGTCGTGGAGGCCGCTCACTCGAGAGGGCTTCAGGTGCATAGTCACCTCTATGCTCCTGAGGCTATCCGGGCGGCACTGCGCGCTGGTGTCGACGTCATCCAACACGCGGGCTCCGCGGGGAATGCGCCTTACCCGGAAGATCTAGTAATGGAGATCGCCCATAGCGGCACCCCCGTCGTGCAGACCATCGCACACCGGCCCTGGGTCTTTCAGGCGACCATCGATTTCCCCGAGCGACTGCAGGACATCCGGCTGCGGGAGACGCTACCGCCCTCGTTGTACGAGGAGTTTCAGCGGTCCTTCGAGGATTTCCACCGGCTGTCCTATTTCCGCACGACGGCCCAGCAAACTCGAAAGAGCGAAGTGGCGGCCCGCCAATTCATCGACGCGAACGCCGTCATGGGGATGGGCACGGACTCCGGAAGTCCGCTCAACTTCCATACCGAATCTGCCTGGCGGGAAATCTCGGCGCTCGTCGACAGTGGCATGACTCCGCTGCAGGCCATTTCGGTGGCGACCAAGACCGGTGCTGAGATCATCCGCCGCGGCAACGACTTGGGCACGATCGAACCTGGAAAGCTTGCGGACATCCTCGTCGTGAGGGGGGATCCGCTCTTCGACATCAACGTGCTCGGGTATGTGGAGCACGTGGTGAAGGGCGGAACGGTGTATCGGTAGTGCTGGCTCGTGTGAGAATGACATCACCCGGAGGAGAATGATGAGGCGATCCATCGAATTGGGAGCCGTCGTGGCCGTGGTTCTAGCCGCGTGTAGTGCGCCACCGGAATCGCAGGGCGCCGGCGAGGCATCGGTCGACGAAGAAGTCGTCCAGACGGCGTACCATGACTTCCGCCTGGTCGAGGTCGTGAACGGGCTCGTGAACCCGTTCAAGATGACCTTCACCCCGGAGGGCGACCTGCTCGTCACCGAGCGGCCCGGACGCCTCAGGATTGTGCGGGATGGAGTGCTGTTGCCGGAGCCGGTCCAGGGCCTACCCGATATCCTAGCGCTGGGGCAGGGTGCGATGTCGATGAATGGGCTCGAACAAGCAGGCATGCGGGATGTCGTGCTTCACCCCGACTTTGCGTCGAATCGGCTCCTCTACCTCAGCTACACGAAGCCGGGCGCGGATTCTCTGGGAAGCCTTGCCGTCGTGCGCGGACGCTTCGAGAACGATCGCCTCTCTGAGGTCGAAGAGATCTTTCACGCTTCCGCGGACGGAAACGGGAGCGAGCGCAGTTCTATGTGGGGCGGACGACTCGCCTTCGACGGTAACGGCTACCTCTTCATCACGTTGGGCGATCGGCAGTGGCCTTCCTATGGGGACCTCAGCGCTCATCCGGCGCAGAATTTGTCGAACCACAACGGCTCGACCGTACGGGTGCACGACGACGGGCGAGTCCCGGCAGACAATCCCTTCGTAGACCGCCCCGGAGCACTTCCGGAGATTTGGACGATCGGCCATCGGAACGCACAGGGCTTAGTTGTTCATCCTGAGACGGGCGATGTCTGGCTGAACGAACACGGCCCCCAGGGCGGAGACGAGCTGAACCTCATTCGGCCCGGGCTGAACTACGGTTGGCCCGTAGTGGGTTACGGGGTCAACTACACCTCGGGCGCGGCCATTCACCAGGGCACGCTCATGAAGGGGATGGAGCCACCCACGCACGTGTGGGTCCCATCCATCGGGGTCAGCGGTATGCTCGTCTACACCGGCGAGATGTTTCCGCAGTGGAAAGGGGACATGCTCGCGGGGGGATTAAGTGGCCAGCGGCTGGTCAGGATGCGCCTCGACGGGCAAGAGGTCTCGCGCGAAGAGGTCCTGCTTCAGGACATCGGTAGGATTCGAGATGTGGCTCAGGGCCCGGACGGCGCCATTTATCTCGCACTGGACGGCGGCGAGCGTTGGGTAGACGGTCCGCCCACAGCGATTCTCCGGATGGAGCCGGCTGGGCGACGGTAGCGCTGCCGGCAGCCTATCGACCAATCGCGGCCGACGTGTGATTTTAGCGCGCCGGCCGTTTTTGTGTCCCGACTACATAGCCAGGGTGGATATCCTGATTCGTCTGTGCTTTTTTCGTCGCCAGTGTTCGCGCCTCGCGATTGCCGCGCTGCCCACCCTGTTAGCTGCGGGTCTGTGTGCATCTCCCGTTTCAGCTCAATCAATCCCGTCCGAGCTCGAGTCCCTCCCTCGTCCTGAAATCACCGCGAAGCGCATCTCCGGGATCCAGATCGATGGCCGCCTCGATGAAGCGGACTGGGCCACACTCACTCCGATCACGGACTTCGTACAAGCGCAGCCGAACGACGGCGCCCCGGGCACGGAGAACACCGAGGTCTTCTTCGGATACGATGACGAAAAGTTGTACATCGGGGCGAACATGTACGACTCGGACCCGTCCGCGATGATCACGAAGAGCCTGGAGCGAGACGCTCCGGGCATCCTCTTTGAAGAGATGGACGCGCTCGGCCTCGCCTTCGACACGTTCCTGGATCGACGGAACTCGTTCCTGTTCTTCGTGAACCCGATGGGCGGCCTGAAGGACGGGCAGGGCTTCGACGACGGACGATCGCGCGACTACGGGTGGAACGGTGTCGTCGATGTGCGAACCACGCAGCACGAGCGCGGCTGGACGATGGAGATGTCCATTACGTGGCGTTCGCTGCGCTTCGATCCGAGCATCGAGAATCAGTCGTGGGGGCTGAACATCTTGAGGCGGGTGCGTCGCAAGAACGAGGTGACGTACTGGGCGCCGCTGGACCGCCGAAATCGGATCTTCCTGATGTCGAGTGCTGGGACCCTGAAGGGATTGGGGCGTCTGCCTGCGGGCAACAACCTGACCGTAAAGCCGTTCGCGCTGACTGCGAGTGGGAGTGGCGCCACGCTCGCGGAGGACCTGCGCGGTGCAGAAGCCGATGCCGGGCTCGACCTGAAGTACGGCATTACGCCGAACCTCACGCTCGACCTCACGTACCGGACCGACTTCTCACAGGTCGAAGCCGACGCGGAGCAGGTGAACCTGACGCGCTTCCCGCTCTTCTTCCCGGAGCAGCGAGAGTTCTTCTTGGAGAATTCTGGAACGTTCTCCTTCGGCGACGTGAGCCGAGTGCCTGGTGTGCCGCGTTCCAATACGTCGTTTCGGGACTTTACGCTCTTCCATTCTCGCCAGATCGGACTTCGTGGAGGCACACCGGTGCCGCTCACGGGCGGTGCACGTCTCACGGGGAGAATCGGCGAGATGGAGGTCGGTCTTCTCAACATCCAGAGTGAGACGTTCGATGGCGAAGCGGCTGAGAACTTCAGCGTCGTAAGGCTCCGACGGAGTGTCTTCGGCCGTTCAGACGTCGGTGTGATTTTCACAAACCGGCAAGACACGGGCGTCGGTGGGGCGGGTGGCTCCAATCGGACGGTCGGGTTCGACACGAACCTGCGCCTCCTGGGCAACTTGTTCGTGAACGCCTACGGCGCGGCGTCTCGGGATGGCTCGGTGGACGATGAGGCGGCCCGCCTGGCAGTCGGCTGGCGGGACCGGTTCTGGAACGTGGCCGCGTCCGTTCGCCGCATCGGGGACGACTTCGCGCCCGGCATGGGATTCGTGCGTCGAAAGGGGATCCGTGAAGGATACGCGACCGTAGGCGTCCACAAGCGCCTCGCGGATTCACGTCTCTTGGAGTTCAATCCCTACGTCCAAACGACCTTCACGACCAACCTGTTCGCCGAGCTCGAGTCGCGGGAGCAACGGGCGGGGCTCGGTCTCAGTTTTGACGATCGCTCGTCGGTCAACTTCACTTATACGGATCGATTCGAGCGCATCACGACGCCGTTCACGATCTCCGGCACGGCCGTGCCGGTAGGCGACTACGACTTCACAGAGGGCTCTGTACGTTACTCGTCGAGCCGCGGAAAGGAGTTGTCCGGATCTCTGTCCGTGTCGGGTGGCGGATACTTTGGCGGAGACCGAGTCAGCTTCAGTGGGTCCGCACGCTGGCAGCCGGGGCCAGGTGTGACCGCGGAAGTGGTGGCAGCTCGGAACAACCTGACGCTGGGTGGCAACGAATTCTCGGTTGATGTCTACTCAGGTCGATTGAAATACGCGGTCTCGACCACGCTGAGCTTCGCTGCGTTCGTGCAGCTCAACGCAGAAACGGACGAGATGGTCACCAACCTGCGCGCGAATCTGATCCATGCTCCGCTCAGTGATCTGTTTCTGCTCTACACGGAGCGGCGGGGCATGAACGGAGCTGGGGTCCTTGAGCGCTTCGTGACACTAAAAGTGACGCGCCTGCTGATCTTCTGACGTGCGAAGGCTCCGAGCGGTCCTCCGCTCGGGGCCTTCGTGTTCGTCGCTGCTAGGCGCCTGCTCCGGCGATTCTCCTCAGTGAGCTACGGAACGTTCTCGTGGGGTCCGTGCGGGGAGGCTTGCTCGACGCGGATGATGCGCTCGGTATGCTGGATGATGCCGGACGGATTCTGGCGGACCGGGTGGCGGCTGTGGATGGAGCTGCGGTCTTTCGGTCCGCGCTCGACCTGGGGCTCAGCGCCTACGATGCAGAGTTCGTGGTGCTGGCGCGGGCCCTCGGTACGCCGCTGGTCACCGAGGACCACCAGATATTGGAAGCCGCCCCCGGGGTCGCGGTACCGCTCGCCTAGGTAGCAGCCCCTCCGGCCCGAGCGCACTCCGCTTGCACCGCGGTTCGAGGAGAATCATTCTTGCGCCCCCGACTAGGAGGCCCTTTGAAGCGATCACGAAGAGCGACTGCAATCGCGCTCACGGTTACGGCGCTTGCCGCGCTGGCCGCACCCGTCTACGCACAGGAGAGCCTCGAACAGCGAGTCGAGCGCATCCTGTCTAGTGTCCCGCTTATCGACGGGCATAACGACCTCCCCGGCAAGATTCGGGACATCAAGACCGCAGATGGGGATGTCGGTCTTTATGATCTGAGGCAGAGGACCGAGGGGGATACCGACCTCCCGCGGTTACGGACGGGGATGGTCGGCGCGCAGTTCTGGTCCGTGCACGTCGACGTCGCAGACCCGGCACCAGCAAAACAGCAGCTCGAGCAGATCGATATCGCGCATCGGATTATCGAGGCGTATCCGGACGAGCTCGAGTTCGCGGGCAGCGCGTCGGACATCCGGCGCGTTTTCGGGGAGGGAAAGATCGCGTCGATGCTCGGGATCGAAGGCGGGCATGTCATTGAGAACTCTCTCGGTGCTCTGCGTGCGTTCTACCGAGCCGGCGTCCGTTATATGGGACTGACCCACTTCTCGAACACCGACTGGGCGGATTCTGGCACCGACGATGTCGTGCAGAACGGGCTCTCCCCGTTCGGCGAGGAGGTGGTTCGAGAGATGAACCGACTGGGTATGCTCGTGGATCTGGCGCATACGTCGGCCGCGACAATGAGCGATGCACTCAACGTCGCCGAAGCGCCCGTCATCTTCTCGCACGCAGGTGCGATGGCGCTCGCCGATCACCCCCGCAATGTCCCGGACTCGATTCTGGAACGGCTGCCGGGCAACGGCGGCGTCGTGATGCAGGTCTTCTTCCCGCCGTACCTCGACGTCCAGGACTCCATTGCTTCCATCTCGGATGTGGCTGACCACATTGAGCACATCAGGGACGTCGCGGGGATCAACCACGTCGGCCTAGGCTCCGACTTCGACGGGATTCCGTCCTACGTCGACGGCCTCGAAGACGTCTCCACCTTCCCGGCGCTCTTCATGGAATTGGCGCGCCGCGGATGGTCCGACGAGGACCTCGGGAAACTCGCGGGGGAGAACCTGCTCCGCGTGCTACGGCAGAGTGAAGCGACGGCAATGCGGCTCCGCCGGGAGCGCTCGCCGTCTACGAGGACGATCGAGGAGATGGATCGGGGGCGGTAGCCCCTCCGGAGCCCGCCGTGACACCCACCCGCAGAGAGTTCCTGAGAAACACCGGAGCCGCCGGCCTCGCGCTGACCGTACCCGGCTGGATCACCGCGTGCGCCCCCGGCAGGCGTCCGACGAACATCGTGCTGATCTTCACAGACGATCAGGGCTACGGGGACCTCGGGGTGTACGGCGCTGAAGGCTTCCAAACGCCGCATGTGGACCGCCTAGCTTCCGAGGGAATGCGCTTCACGGACTTCTACGCGTCGGAGGGTGTGTGTTCGGCGTCGCGGGCGTCCCTGCTCACCGGGTGTTACGCGCCGCGGGTCTCCATCTTCGGGGCGTTGAGCCCAGGGTCCCAAGTGGGGCTGCACGAAGACGAGGTGACCCTTGCGGAGCTCCTCAAGCCGCTTGGCTACGCCACCGCGGCTGTCGGGAAGTGGCACTTAGGGCACGGACCCGAGTTTCTGCCGCTGCGCCAAGGCTTTGACGAGTACCTCGGCCTTCCGTACTCAAACGACATGTGGCCGGTCGACTACGACGGTGTGCCCGTGGGGGAGGGCAACAAGAGCCAGTATCCACCGCTGCCCCTCATCGACGGATCCGAGGTTGTGGAGACTATCGACGAACTCGCGGACCAGGACCAACTGACGACGCGCTACACGGAACGCGCCGTGAGCTTCATCGACCGCGCTTCCGATGGCCCGTTCTTCCTCTACCTCGCCCATTCGATGCCCCACGTGCCGCTCGGTGTGTCGGACAAGTTCCGAGGCACGAGTGAGCAGGGCATGTACGGGGACGTGATCCAGGAGATCGACTGGTCTGTGGGTCAGGTGCTGGAGGCGCTCGACCGGAACGGCGTCGCCGAGGATACCCTCGTGATCTACACGAGCGACAATGGCCCGTGGCTCAACTACGGGAACCACGCGGGATCCGTGGGGCCGCTGCGGGAAGGCAAGGGCACGGCGTTAGAAGGCGGACCGCGCGTGCCGGCCATCATGCGTTGGCCCGGCTACATCGCGCCTGACTCGGTTTGTACGAAGATGGCCTCGACAATCGACGTCCTGCCGACGGTGGCGGCCATCACTGGCGCTGCGCTCCCCGAGCATCCGATCGACGGCGTGGACATCCTACCGCTACTGAAGGGCGATCCGTCGGCACACCCGCGCACCGAGTTCTGGTTCTTCTATACGGGCGAACTCCGGGCTGTACGCGAAGGCCGCTTCAAGCGTGTCTTCGAACACCGGACGCGATCCTACATGGGCGTGGAGCCAGGGATGGACGGACACCCCGGCCCGTATGCCTTCCCGACTGTGCCGGCCGCGCTCTACGACCTCGACGCCGACATCGGCGAGTCGGTCGACGTTTCCGGTGAGCATCCGGACGTTGTAGCTCGCCTCGACGCGATGGGCGAGCGGGCCCGCGCGGCCTTGGGCGATCGGCTCACGCAGCAAACCGGGACCGAGGTTCGTCCCCCGGGCAGGCGCTCTCTCGGCAGGCCGGACACTATCGAGCATCTGGGTGTCGGGGCGACGGTGATGAGCGCGACGGACTCGGACCCGCGCTATGCAGGCGCGGGCTCAGGGGCCTTGGTGGACGGCCGGGCAGGCTCCGGCGACTTCCGTGACGGACGCTGGCTCGCCTTCGACGGTGTCGATCTCGCCGTCGCGCTCGATCTGGGAGAAGCGTGCTCCGTTTCGCGGGTGGGTGTGGACTGCCTGCAGGTTCAGTCCGCGTGGATTCTGCTGCCCAGAAGCCTCTCCGTGAGCGTTTCGGCAGACGGCGAAGACTGGCGGTCACTCCCCACGCTTACCGTGACGCCGGAGCCGGACACGACGGTGGAGGCGCGGCTTCTGTCCGTCGACGTCGGCGGCGGCCCCGTGCGGTACATACGGGTGGTGGCCGCCAACCGGGCCATCCTGCCCGATTGGCATGTCGGTGCGGGCGATACCGGTTGGATCTTCGTGGACGAGATCGTGGTGGAGGGGGCTTAAGGCTCCGTGCTGACTCCCGCCGGAATCGATTCACCTCCCCCTTGATCGCCTCCCCGCGCAGCATCACCCGATCGAAAAACTCCTCCGTGGCACCGAACGCATAAAGCCAGCGATCGTAAACCAGAGAGTCGTGCACGTCGTCCGGAAATACGATCAGCTCGAACGGCACGTCCTGGGCCCGAAGAGCTTGCACCAGCCCGACAGTCTGCTGGAACGGCACATTCCGGATCGCGCATCGGATCATCGAGGCGTACCCGGACGAGCTCGAGTTCGCGGGCAGTGCGTCGGACATCCGCCGCGTCTTCGGGGCGGGGAAGATCCCCTCCCTTTTAGGGATCGAGGGTGGGCACGTGATTGAGAACTCGCTTGGGGCTCTGCGCACGTTTTACCGGGCCGGCGTCCGGTATATGGGACTGACCCACTTCTCGAACACTGACTGGGCCGATTCCGGCACCGACGACCGCGATCCGTCACGGACAACCAACTCCTGGATCTCACCTGGCGGCGGAATCTCGATCGAGGCGGGCGGCATGTCCTGTGCTTCCAGAGCCGAGGAAAGCGGAAGCGCGAAGGCAAAACAGGCAATCACAACGGACAATAGTCGCATGAATCGTCCCTGGGGGTGGGGGCTCATCGCATCCTAGTCACCGGAATATCGTTGGAATCCCTGCGTAGAAATGACCCCATGATGTCGTAGACGGCCCAGTATCAACGCCACCTGTGCCCTTGGGCCGATTGACTCGCCATAGTCACGGAAACAACGGTGGTGGCACCCTCCCTCGTGTGGCTTGTTCGAACGCATAGGCGAGCTCGATCAGGCGGGGCTCGCTACAAGCCGCGCCGTTGAAGCCCACGCCGAAGGGTGCTGGGTTAGGGTCGAATCCTTCGGGAAACGACGAATCGCCCGCTCTCGACACAAACCCGAACGGCACCACAATGATCGGCGTTCCGGCCCGAGCGGCGAGTCCGGCGCCCATGCTGGAGGGTGTGAGGATCGCATCGAGGTTGTGCTCTTCAAGAACGGCATCGATTCCGCGGGTGCGACTGAGGAGCACATCCTTGGCCATATCGACCTCGTTGCGGGCGCGATCACCTTCTAGTTCCATCTCGTCCGAGATGTCGAAGCGCGACTGCTCGTACTTCATCGAGCCGGCCTCGCGGTGGGCCAGATTCCACTCGCGCAGTTCCGTGAGCGTTTTCACCGGCGCGGAATCCCCTAGGCCCTCCAACCAGTCGTTGAAGTCGCGCTTCATCCCGTACTTAAAGTTGATGGTACACTCCTGATCCGCCCCTTTGGCCTGCTCGCCTCCAACGCAAATATCCCAGACGGCAAAGTTGTTCTGAGGATCGGGATCGACGAAGCTGGGCACGTCAGCGGGATCAACAATGACGGCACCCGCAGCCTCCAACGCAGCGATGGCCTGAGCCATGAGTGCGGCGCCCTCCGCATTCAGGCCGCCCATCGACCGACCGGCTACAGTGATCGCGTCGTAATAATACGCGCGCGGAACACCGATGCGGGCGCCGAGCAGTCCGTCCGCAACAAGGTGCGGAGTGTAGTCGCGACCGGGCGGAGGTGCGCACACACCGGTGGCCGGATCGTTGGGATCTGCTTCAGCACTCTCCAGTGCGCCCAGCATCACGGCCGCATCGGCCACGGAGCGCGTCATGGGCCCCGCCATGTCGTGGTCGAGCGTAACCGGCGCGATTCCCCACCGGCTGAGTCGACCCAATGTGGGCCGAATGCCAACCAGCATGGTGGCGTTTGCGGGGCTGATGATTGATCCGCCAGTGTCCGTGCCGACGTTGCCCTGCCAAAAACTCGCTGCGGTCCCGATTCCCGAACTCGATCCGCCCGTATTCAGCACCGGACGACCGTCGAAGCGACCCGGTCGCGGATCCCGCCTTGGGTCGTAGGGGTTGAAGCCGAAGCCTGTGAGTGCGTTGTAGTTGCCGGGCATTTGGTTGGGCGAACCCGCCATGAAGTTGGCGAATTCGGTCAGGCCGGCCTTTGCGATGATGATGGCGCCGGCGTCGCGCAAATTGCGGGTGACGGTGGCTTCAAAGGGCGGCACATAGTCCGCAAACGCCAGCGCACCTCCGGTTGTGGGGAGGTGGGTAGTCTGGATGTTGTCCTTAAGGGCAACGGGAATTCCGTGGAGTGGCCCCCGCACCCTACCCGCGGCCCGCTCGGCATCCAATGCCTCGGCCTCCGCGATTGCGTTCGGGTTCACGAACACGGCAGCGTTCAGCCTGTCCTCGTACACAGCGATCCGGGTGAGGTAGTGCACCACCAACTCACGCGAGGTCAACGCTCCCGACGCCATCAATTCCTGAAGCTCCGGAATGGAGGATTCCGTGACCGTGAAGTCAGACGGCGGCGCGGGCTCTACCGCACACGCGGCGATGGACCCCAGGGAAACCCACATGAGGGCGAGATGGGCGATGCGTGTCATAGATAGCTCCAAGACAGCGATGACGACCCGGACCGAGGCGGTCGGGGAGAGAATGATGAAGGCCAACACGTGCGACCAGCAAGCCCGAGGGCACGCGTGACATCTTCAGTTGGCTTGACAGAACGGTGGCTGCTAAAGGTGAGCGCGGAGAAGCGGAACCACTCCACCCGCTCGAGAGTGGCTGCCCTTGCGGCGCGAGCCCGGCTCAGGGCAGTGTAGCTCTTCCTTAGAGCATTCGGTGACGCACGTGGTCAGGTCACCTTTGCCCAATTTGTACCTGTGCACAAAGTCCGCGCTGTCTCGGAGTCATCGCTAATGTCTGCCATCGCAATGATGTTGCTCCTGTCGGTCCAGCAACTCGCGGAACCCTTCGAAACTCCGTGGAACCGGGCCATACCCACAGTCGTGGAGCAGCCCGCGGACGCCCGCCTTTCGGTTCCCGCCGGATTTTCGGTCAATGTGTTTGCAGAAGGGCTGATCAATCCGCGGCACATGGCGCTCGCTCCCAACGGCGATGTGTTCGTGGCCGAGAGTCGCGCCGGTGAGGTTGTGCTGCTTCGCGATGCTGACGGCGACGGCGTGGCAGAAATGCGGGAGACTTTTGCCACCGGTCTTGAGCGACCGTTTGGGTTGGCATTCCGCGGCGGGTTCTTATACGTCGGAAACAACGATGCTGTGGTGCGTTTCGCATACGTGCCTGGACAGCTTCAGGCGAGTGGCGCTGCGGAACACATTGTCGACCTTCCCGTCAGCAGCGACGCGCTCGATGTCGACACGGCCGAGCGGCTGGGTATCGACGTCAGCCGCACACGCGGATTCAACCATTGGACCCGCAACCTGACATTCGGCCCGGACGACGAGAAGATGTACGTCTCTGTTGGCTCTGCGACGAACGCCATGCCTGGGAACGATCCTCGTCGGGCCGCGATCAGCGAGTACGAGCCGGATGGGTCAGGGCACCGCGTCTTTGCGGGAGGGCTCCGCAACGCCGTGCCCCTGGCGTTCTACCCAGGAACACACACGCTGTGGACCGCGGTGCATGAGCGCGACCACCTGGGTGACGAGCTCGCCCCGGACTACGTGACGTCGGTGGTGGACGGCGGGTTCTACGGCTGGCCGTACGCCTACATCGGTCCCAACCCCGAGCCCATCCTGAACGGAGCGCGCCCCGATTTGGTCGAGAAGACCATCACCCCCGACGTGCTCCTCGCCGCCCACGCCGCCCCCATGGGGATGATTTTCTACACCGGGGACCAGTTTCCCGAGGCGTACCGAAACAGCGCATTCGTTGCGCTGCACGGGTCGATCAATCGCCTTGACTTGGTTGGCTATTCGCTCGTTGAGATCCCCTTCGTGGACGGAAAGCCATCCGGGCCTCCGCGGGACTTCCTGACCGGATTCATCGTACGGGATGACGATGTGAAGGAGGTATGGGGTCGTCCAGTGGACGTGCTCCAGGCCACAGACGGCTCATTGCTCGTCTCGGATGACGCGGGCAAACGCATCTTCCGCATCTCGTTCAACGGCACACGCCAGGACACTCATGAATCGCCGTGACGCGATCCGTGCCGGGGTGGCGGCCGCGGCGGGCTTGGGCACCGGAGCGACATCGATCCTAGCGGCGACCCCGGGTCCGCTTTTGTCGGGCGCGCTCGGACGGGTTGGACAACAAGCGCCAGAAGTGCTTGTGCGGGGCGGTAAGGTCGTCAACGCCGACGGCAGCCGGTTCGCCGATGTCCGCATCGTCGGCGAGCGGATCACCGAGATTGGGCTGGATCTAGCCGCGGGCCCTGACGCGCGAGTGGTCGAAGCCCGTGGCTACCTCGTGATGCCTGGCGGGATTGACCCGCATGCGCACCTGCAGGGCAGCTTTGTCGACGATCTCACGACCGGGACGTCGGCCGCCCTCGCGGGCGGGATCACAACCGTCGGCACATTTGCGTACGCCCAAGACGGCGAGAACGTCGTCCAAGCGATGGACCGATGGTTGGCCGAAGTTCCGAAGCTTGCGGTTGGCGACGTCTTTTTCCACGCAGCGAGCTGGCCGCCAACGCCTGAATTTGCTGCGCTCATGCCGGAACTGGCTGCGCGAGGCCAGCCGAGTCACAAGATCTTCCTGACGCGAGTTGACTTCGGAGAACAGCGCCGCGCCGTGATCGATGTACTCAACGCCGCACGTGACGCGGGCGTGGTGACCCTCATGCATTGCGAGGACGGCGTAATCTTGAGCGCGACCCTCGACCGCTTGCGATCTGAGGGGCGCACGTCGCTCGACTACTACGCGGAAAGTCGGCCTGAACTGGCCGAGATCGCCGCGACCCAAGACGCCGTGGCCCTGTGCGCGCTGACGGGCGCGCCGATGCACTTCGTGCACCTCTCCTCTGCTCGGTCGTTGGACGCCGCACGCAACCCGGGCTTTGGCCCGCTGCCCATCAGCATCGAGACGCGCCCGCTCTACCTGTATTTCACAGACGAATGGCTCCGTGGGCCGGACGGACCTCTGTTCATCGGTCAGCCGCCGCTGCGGTCTGCAGTAGATGTTGAGGCGATGTGGCAGGGGCTCAGGGACGGACGTATCAACATGGTGGCCACGGATCACGCGCCCTGGACGCGTGAGCAGAAGCTGGATCCCGAGCTGAATGTCGGGCGGCTGCGCCCCGGCGTAAGCGATCTGCGTTTCGTACGGCCGGTCCTCTACTCTGAGGGGGTGGGCAAAGGGCGCCTGACGGCAGAGCGCTATGTCGAAGTCACTTCGACCGCCGCCGCACGCGCGTTCGGCCTGTACCCCGATCGCGGCGTGATCCGCGAAGGGGCTTTCGGCGACATCATGATCCTCGATCCCGAGCTTACCCACGTGGTGGACGCTGGGGACGATCCGTCCAACTCTGACTACACGCCGTTCCAGGGCTGGGCCCTAACGGGGTGGCCAGTGATGACAATCCGTCGCGGCGAAGTGGTCTACGAAGATGGCCGCGTCACCGCCCAACCCGGCAGCGGTCGACCTGCCTTTCGTTCCCCGGCACCTACGGGTACCCCATGATTCTGCACGCCCGTACCCTGATCGTTGCGTTTGCCGCACTCGTTGTGCCCGTTGCTGCCGCGCCTCCTGCTGTCGCACAGATCCCCAGCCAGGCGCCCGATTCAACGGATGTGTATCACTCCGCGCGACACGATTTTCGGGTTGTTGTTGTGACCGAGGATCTCGAGTTCCCGTGGTCGATGGCCTGGCTGCCCACAGGAGAAATGCTGGTCGTAGAGCGACCGGGCCGACTGCGTATCCTTCGTGATGGTGTGCTCGATCCGGACCCAATCGAGGGCTTTCCAGCCGTGTACCGGCCGCGAGGGCAAGGAGGGTTCATGGACATCCTCCCGCACCCGGACTTTGCCCGAAATCGCTTGCTTTACCTGAGCTATGGCAAGCCGAACGCCGATGGGTCCGAAGGTGCCACCGCCATTGTGCGGGGCCGGCTCGACGGGAATCGCGTCGTTGACGTCCAGGAAATCTTCGTCGCCGACGCCTGGCATGGGAACAACAACCACTTCTCCGGTCGACTGACGTTCGACACGGAAGGCTACCTGTATCTTGCCGTAGGAGACCGTCAGGCCGACCCCAATTTGCTCACGAGTCACCCCTCTCAGGATCCCTCGAACCACGTTGGCACCCTTGTTCGCCTGCATGACGACGGCCGGGTGCCTGACGACAACCCGTTCATAGGACACCCCTCCGCACGTCCCGAGGTTTGGAGCTACGGGCACCGCAATATTCAGGGCCTCGCGACCGATCCGCGCACCGGCGCGATCTGGTCGAACGAGCATGGGCCCCGGGGCGGAGACGAGCTCAACCGAATCCTACCTGGCCGGAACTACGGCTGGCCCGTCGTCACGCACGGGGTCAACTACGATGGCACGGTCATCACACGCGACACTCACCTCGACTCGATGGAGGACCCGCTTTACCTGTGGACCCCGTCGATAGGGGTATCCGGCCTGATGATCTACTCAGGTGACGCGTTCCCATGGTGGCAAGGAAACGCGTTTCTAGCGGGAATGATTGGGGAGCGCCTCGTTCGGATCACATTCGCGGACGACGACGTTGTGAGTGAGGAAATGCTCCTTCACCAACAGTTCGGCCGAGTCCGCGACGTGCGCCAAGGACCGGACGGATTCATCTATCTGGCTCTTGAGAACCGAGAGGGCCAGCCCATGTCCATCGTTCGGCTGGAGCCCGTCGTCGGGGAAGTAAAGCCGCCGGGACGCTAACACGGCTCCCGTTCGCGGACGCTACCGTCCGAGCACGTAGTCGCTCTTCGCCGGACTGACGCCCCCGTACATCACGCCGGTCACGGGATCGATCATCACCATCTTCACGGCGCCCGCTCCGGACGTGGCCTGCCGATACGGCTGCTGCAGTGGCACAACCTCAACGCGGTGTCCCCGGGCAGCCAGTTCGTCACTCACTGCGTCGCCCAGCACGGCCGGCATCGTCAACATGCCGCGCACAGGATTCGGATACATCGACGCACCGAAGGCCGAACTGGTTACGGTCGCTGCCTCAACCGCCTGCTGGACGTTTGCGTCGAACAGGGCAACGGCCAGGAACGACTGCAGCATTGCCTGCGGCTGGTTGTCGCCGCCCGGCGTATTCCAGGCCAGGAACGGCTTGCCGTCTTTCATGGCCAGAGCCGGGTTGATCGTGTGCCGCGTGCGTTTTCCCTGCGCCAAGACGTTGAGGTCGTTGTCGTCCGTGGAGTAGTAGGGCATGCGGTTGTTTAGCACGATCCCTGTGCCCGGCACGTACATCCCGCTACCGAAACTTCCGTTCACACTGTGGGTCACCGAGACGAGGTTGCCGTATTGGTCCGCAATCGAGAAGGAAGAGGTCTCACCTGACTCGGGGAGGCTTTCGGTCTGCTCGATGGGGTAGGTCCCGGACTCGTATTGAATCGTCCTGTCGGCCAGGACCGCCTTCCCTGCCCTGGGGTCACCGGGCGCAGGCGCGACCATGGCTCGGTCCATTCGGATCAACGCGCGCCGGGCAGCAGCATAGTCCTTGGAGAGCAGTTCCTGCGTTGGCACATCTATGAAGCGGGGGTCCGCTACCCACTGGTTCCGGTCCGCGAAAGCCAGCTTCAATGCCTCCGTGACAACGTGGATGTAGTCGGCCGAGTTGTGCCCCATTCCGCGAAGGTCGAAGCCTTCCAAGATGTTCAGGGCCATCAACATCACGATGCCCTGGGAGTTCGGGGCACTCTGGTAGACTTCCAGACCCTCGAACTCAGTCATGATGGGATCGCTCAATTCCGGCTCGAAGGCAGCCAGATCCGCGTAGCGTAGCCGTCCCCCCATCTCTTCGTAGAAGTCGCTGAATGCGTTCGCGAGCTCGCCTCGGTAGAAGACGTCCGCGCCGCCCTCGGCGATCAGCTCCATGGAGGCCGCCAGATCCTCCTGCACAAACACGTCTCCTCGGTCGAGGGCACGGCCTTCCGGCATCAGAATGCCAACCGACGACGGGTAGGGCGCGGTCTTCTCGACGTTGTTTTGGTGGTAGGTCGATGACCAAAAGTCGAGCGGGTGCCCTTCTCGAGCCGCACGAATCGCCGGTGCAAGAACACGGGCGTACGACTGCGTGCCGAACGTTTTCAGTGCAAGGTCGAACCCTCCAACGGCACCCGGCACGTCGGTGGCGTCCGGTCCAGCGTCAGGGATTCCACCCAGCTCGCGAAAATACTCAGACGTGGCAAGGGCCGGTGCGCCCCCGGTGCCGTTGATGAACACCACGCGGTCCTGATCCGCCACGTAGGCGACGATGAACGCGTCCCCACCCATCCCGGCTTGGTGCTGTTCGACAACCGTGGTCATGTAAAAGACGGCCGTGGCCGCGTCGAACGCGTTCCCGCCGCCCTCCAGGACCTCCCATCCGGCCATCACCTCAAGTGGGTGCTCCGCCGCCACCATTCCGTAGGTCCCCATTACAACCGGCCTCCAGAACGGAGCGTCAGCCGGTGCCTGTGCGGCTGCCGGAGATGATGTAATCGCGATCGTTAGAAGGGCGAGAACGAAGCGCATGAGATCCCGGGGGCTTGAGGCGTGAGGACGGATGATTGTAGCGTCCGAAAGGGCGCTCGGGCCAGACAGGTGGAAAGCGTGCGTTTTGGGATCACGTTGTTTTGACTCGGGACCCGCTAGATCACTCTAGTGCGCGTCGCTCACCCCGCGCGCGTGGCCGAAGAGGTAGTCGACAGCGAGGTTCGCCAGTGCACGCATCCCGACCGGAAGCGCCTGTTCGTCGGCGTAGAACAGGGGCGAGTGGAGGCGCGGCTCCTCTCGGTCGAGGTGGGCGGCGAATCCGTGCGCTACATACGTGTGGTGGCCGCCAACCGGGCGATTCTGCCCGATTGGCATGTCGGTGCAGGCGATACCGGTTGGATCTTCGTGGACGAGATTGTGGTCGAGGGCGCCTGAGGCTCGGCGCTGACTACCGCCGGAACCGGTTCGCCTCCCCCTCGATCGCCTCCCCACGCAGCATCACCCGATCGAAAAATTCCTCCGTCGCACCGAACGCGTGCAGCCAGCGATCGTACACCAGTGAGTCGTGCACGTCGTCCGGAAAGACGATCAACTCGAACGGCACGTCTTGGGCCCGAAGAGCCTGAACCAGCCCAACAGTCTGCTGGAACGGCACATTTCGGTCGTCGTCTCCGTGCATGAGCAGTACGGGTGACGTCCACGTCTCTACGGCTGCGATCGCTGACGAAGTGTACGCGAGCGACTTCGGGCTGATCGACTCACCCCTGAGGTGCACCCCGGCGAGATCGACACCCGCCTTGAAGACGTCAGAATTCCTCGCCAGCCCCTGGGCCGTCAGGATGCCACCGTACGACAGGCCCCACACACCGAGCTTGTCGACGTCGACGTCCGGGCGGCTCTGGAGATACCGCCCAGCCGCGAGCACATCTTGGTACTCCGTGTTTCCTTCGCCGCCACGGCCCGGTGCGTTTCGGAAGTCCCGACCGTAGCCGACCCCGCTCCGATAGTTCACCGACATGACGATGTAGCCCTTGTTCGCGAAGTACTGATTCATCGCGTAGGACATGTGGTAGAAGTGCATGTAGTGGTAGCCGAGCAGCATCTGCCGACGGGACCCACCGTGAATGAACAGCAGGGCAGGTCGCTTCTCTCCTGGCTCCAGATCCTCTGGCACCCAGACCTGGTTGTAGAACTCGAAACCATCTTCTGCTGTGAGCGTGACGGCCTCAGGCTCGATGTGCTGCTCGAGCGGATATTCGTCCGGAAGACTCGTGATGTACTCTGGCGCCCCGCCGTCCGTGGGGACGAGGGCAACGCCGAACGACCTCGCACCATCTCCGGCGAGTGTGGCGATGTGGCTTTCAGAGGCGAGCACCGCTGGATACGTCTCGATCGTCGCTCCGCGGCTCAGCTGGGTGGCGCGGCCACCTGACGTGCTGACCTTCCACAAATGTCGGCGGTCGATGTCGTCCACGTTCGTCGCGTAGTAGAGCGTTGCGCCGTCTGGGGACAGCGAGATGTGCTCCGCGATTCCGTCGCCAGGAGTGAGAAGGACCGCTTCGTCAGGGTGCTCGGTAGAGACCGAGTAGTAGTGCCGCCACCCGTCGGGTTCTGCCTGGAAGAGGATGCTCTCGTCTGCCCAGATGATCTCACGCACTTCACCGTGAAGTTCGTCTTCGGGGGCGTTGTGCCAGATTTCTCCGCCGTGGCCACCATCCACTGAAGCGACCCAGATAGACCAGTCGTATCCGCCGGCGAAGCGTGCGGTCAGGAGTCCGTCCGGGAGTTCTGCTTCGGTGGCTTCACCCGGATCCGCGTGGCTCCCGAAGGGGAGACCCGGGCGGCGTATGAAGGCGATGCGCTGACCGTCCGGTGACCACGTTGGGCTCGAGTCCCGATCCACCCCGGGCGCCAGATAGGTGATGCCAGGGTTTTCGGTGTCGTAGATGCCGATGTAGCTGTGGTCTCCCCGAACACTGACAAATGCGAGCTTCTTCGAGTCTGGTGACCACACCGGATCCCGATTGTCGCCGAAGACGCTGAAGAGCGGCGGGGCGGCGTCCACGGTCCCGGAGTCGTTAGTGCCTGGATTCACCGCGGCGCGGTAGATTGCACCGTCCTTGTCGTAGGCCACCCACTTCCCGTCTGGGGACAGCGCGAGGTTCCAGGCTTCGACGACTCGCCAAGGCTCGCCGCCCTTCGTGCTCGCAGCCCAGATGGCCCTCTCGGTACCACGGGGGTCGCTCAGCACATTAGCGATCCAACCTTCTCTGTTCGGCGTGTGCCCGCGGATGAACGCGATCACGGACCCGTCGTCCGAGATCTGCGCCTCGGCCATGTCGTGCCCGTCGTCGTCCATGAAGTTGGTGAGGCGAACAGGCGCGAAGTCCGGTGCCGCGGCCGTGTACAGGTTGCGCATACCACGTTCGAACTCGACCCACGCGATGCGGTCAGCAGCTTTGGCCGAGACCAGGCTCAAAGGGAAGCCGGGGCTCAGAATGTCATCGATCGAATACGACTGAGCGCGCGTTGGAGCCGGGATAGCGAGCATGACGAGCCCGACGACGCAGGAACTCACGAAGCAACGAACGCGGGGACCGACCAGGGCAAACGGCATAACGACCTCGACCTTTGAAGAAAGCGGTCACCTCATCAAGCGGGGCGACTGAGGTCAGGGTGGGGCGTCAACTGCGAACCGGCAATGCGGGCCCGCAGGGGAGATTCCTCCCTAGAACGGAAGCCCGTCGTCGTCGTCGCTTGTTTCCGGCGGCTCCGGGAACGGCTCGTCTGCGTGCGCCGGCGGACCCGACTGTCCACCGCCACCAGACTCACGTTCGACCTTCCACGCCTTGATGTCCGTGTACCAACGGCTGTTGTACTCACGGCTCGCGATGTCGATGTGCGCCGTCAGCTTCTCGTTCTCCGAGATGCCGAACTTGTCGATGTTGTCACCCCACATGACCATGCAGATCTGCTTGGGGTAGTTGCCGTCCGTCTCGAGAATGAACTCCTGCTTGCGCCAGGTGCCGTTCTTTCCTTCGCCAGATGCCTCTTCGAGGATCTGTGTGACGGTGCCGTTGATCTTGAGGTCCATGGGGGTCTGCGTGCTGATGTTGGTCGGAAGGGCGGGCTCAGAAGGTACGTGGGGGCGGGAGGGTGTGGAAGGCTCCGCCGCGCCCTATTTTGGCGTGACACTTGTCCCTGGAGACACCATGCGGAAGATCGTCCTCGCGGTTTTGGCTTTTTCACTCCTGGCCGCACCTGTGTGCGCCCAGACCTACGACGTCGTCATTCGGAACGGGCGCATCCTGGATGGTTCCGGGAATCCCTTCTTCTACGCCGACGTGGGGATCAATGGGGACGAGATCGTCGTGGTGGGCGACCTGTCGGCAGCGGTGGGTCGCACGGAGCTGGATGCCGCTGGACAGTACGTGACGCCGGGCTTCATTGGGCTCCACGAACACATCGACCGGCAGATTCTGGCCGGTCATGGAACGGTCCCGAACTACGTGACCCAGGGCTTCACGACGGCCGTCATCAACGCCGACGGCCTGACAGGTGGTGTTTGGCCTCTCTCCACGCAGCGGGATTCGCTCGAGAAGCTGGGCCATCAACTGAATCTCGTCCCGATGGTCCCGCACGGAGTGATTCGCACGATGGTCATGGGCACCGAGCCGGCGGACGTGATGCGCCATGCGATCCCTTCCGAGGTCGAGGAGATGCGAGCGCTGGTACGACTCGGCATGGAGGAAGGCGCGTTCGGCCTGACAACCGGGCTCGAATACAACCCCATGCGCTACAGCTCGATGGAGGAGGTTCAGGAACTGGCAAAGGTCGTGGGTGAGTACGGCGGCCACTTCCAGGCGCACATGCGCAGCCAGGGTCGCTACCCCAAATGGCAGGTCCCGAGTCATATGGATGACCCGGTTCAGCAGCATGTGAGCTGGCTCGACGCGATCATGGAGGTGCTCGACGTGGGACGCGCGGCGAACATCCCCGTCATGCTCGACCACATCCATCCCAAGGGGCCGCGCGAGTGGGGGGTGAGCCGGGCGACGACGCAGCTCATCGATCGCTCATGGAAAGACGGGTACCCGGTCTACATCAACATGCATTCGTACGAGGGATACTCGGCGTACGTCACGCTCATTCCGCGTTGGGCCTTCACTAAGGGCGAGGTGGCGGGGCAAAGCGCGGCGGACGACTTCCCGCCCGTCGACTACACCGGGATGATGGACAATCTGGCCGAGCGACTCGCCGACCCGTCCACGGCCGCGATGATACGCAGGGACGTCGACTACGAGATCATCAGGCAGGGTGGGGCGGATAATCTGCTCATCACGGACTTCTCCGACCCGACTTTTGTGGGAAAGACGCTCGCTGACGTCATGAAAGAGCTAGGCAAGGATGAGCTAGAGACGGCAATCTGGCTCCAAGAGAACGGTCTCGACCAGTTGGGCGGCGTGCTGTGGATGGCGAAAGCGGTGGGCAGGATCGACATCGAAGAATGGATGCGTCAGGACTACACCGCGGTCAGCCTGGACCGGGGCGTGGACACCGGAGATCACTCGTCGAAGTCGACGCATCCTGGGGAATACGGAACGTCTGGCCGGTTGCTGCGCGAGTTCGCCATGGAGCGCGGCACGATCTCGCTCCCGCACGCGATTCGATCAATGACCGGGCTTTCAGCGCAGATTCTGGGACTGACCGACCGCGGCCGGATCGCTCCGGGCATGAAGGCGGACGTTGTGGTCTTCGACCCGGAGCGGGTTCGTTCGGACGCGACCTACCTCGACCCGTACGTTTATCAGGAGGGCATGACCTGGGTCATGGTGAACGGGGAGTTGGTGGTGGTGGACGAAAAGGCGACGGACGCCCTGCCCGGTGTGGTGCTGGAGCCGCAGAGGACGAGTAAGCGCCCGATTTCGTAACTGCCATGACAGACTTGCCGCAGACCCTCACACCCGAACTTCTCGCCTTCCAGAAGGCCTTCGTGGATGGATGTCTCACCAAGGTCTGGGACGTTCAAGCGGACGATGTCCGCCTGGCGTGAATTTTCCCGTGTCATGACTTTCGACCGGGCGCTCCGAGTGGCGATGGCGTCGTAGAAGACCCTTCCCCAAATTGGCCTTCTGAATCCCGTTCAGGAGGCCACCATGCTCCGTCGTTCCGCTCCACGCTCATTCGCCCTGTTCTCCTCACTCGTGGTGTCGTTGCTGACACTTCCCTCGCTCTCTGCCGGGCAGTCGGTTGCGGATCACCCGCGGGTGCAAGAGGCTGCACGCCTCCTCGAAACTTGGCTCGGAGCCCAACGCGACTACGAACGAATTCCCGGAGCCTCCGTGGCCGTCGTCCACGACCAAGAGCTCGTATACGCCGGCGGCTTCGGCTACGCGCACGTCGAAGCGCAGGAGCCCGCGACCCCGAGCACGATGTATTCGATCTGCTCGATCTCGAAGCTCTTCACCGCGACGAGCATCATGCAGCTGCGCGACAAAGGCGCGCTGACCATCCGGGACGACATTGGGGACCACTTGGAGTGGTTCGACCTCGAGCAGCAGTTTCCTGGGCTAGGTCCGGTCACGATAGAGGGAGTGCTCACACACTCCTCGGGGCTGCCTCGTGAGGCGGACGCCGCCTACTGGAGCGGACCCGACTTCCCGTTCCCCACGCACGACCAAATTGTGGAGGGTCTCTCCAACCAAGAGATGCTCTACCCGGCGCGGACCCACTACCAGTACTCGAACCTTGGCCTGACGCTCGCCGGGGAAATTGTCATGGCGAAGTCGGGCATGTCTTGGGGCGACTATGTGAATGGTCACATCCTGGAGCCGCTCGGCATGACGAATACGACGACCGAGCATTTAGACGAACTCCGCGGGAAGCAGCTAGCGACCGGCTACTCGCCAATTCAGCGCGACGGGACGCGAGGCCTGGTGCCACCGTATGAGGTCCGGGGCATCGCGCCGGCGGCCGGAATGCTGTCCACCGTGGAAGACCTCGCGAAGTTCGCGATGTGGCAGTTCCGCGTCCTAGACGGCACGAGCGACGAGGTTCTGGGCAGGAACACGCTCCGTGAGATGCAGCGTGTGCACTGGCTGGAGCCGGATGGGACCAGCAGCTACGGGCTCGGCTTCTCGGTCTCGAAGCGCGACGGAAAGACCTATGTGGGCCACGGCGGATCATGCCCAGGCTACGAGAGCAATCTGACGATCCGCCCCCAGGACAAGATCGCCACGACGTTCATGACGAATGGTCGCCGGGTGAGTGCGAGCAGCTTCTCGCGCATGGCGTATGACATCATGGCGCCGGCGATTCTTGCCGCAGTTGCGGACGGAGGCGACTCCGCGGCGGACGAGGACCACGAGATGACGGATGAGATGAGTCAGCGCATGGCTGCCATGAGTCCGGACGACATGGGCGCACATCATGAGCAGATGCATGGCCCGGATCTCGAGACCCTAACCGGCCTATACTCACGCCCATTGGGCACCGAGAGCATGGTGACGACCTGGAACGGTCAGCTCGTGGTGATAGGCCTGCCGACGACCAACCCGCTCAACGCGATGACCAAACTGCGCCACATCGAAGGAAATTCGTTCCGACGGGTTCGTTCCGATGGGGATCTCGGTGAGGAGTACCTCTTCGAAGAGGGGCCCGACGGTGCGATGACCTACTGGGTGCACAACAACCCGCGCGTTCGTTCCTCGCGCCTTCCGAGATAACCATGAAGCACTTGTTTGCCCGGAGTGTCCTTACGGCGCTCGCATGCGGCATCCTCGCCTCACCGGCCGCTGCACAGCTCGATTCGGCACGCTTTGTCTTCTCCACAGATGAGAAGCTCGACGCCACGGCGACGCCCGCGTACGAAGGCAGTCACGACGCCATTTATGCGTATATCGATGAGAACTTCGAGGCACACCTGGCCAACCTCCAGCGCTGGCTCAGACAGCGCTCCGTGAGCGCGCAGAACGACGGCATTACGGAGATGGCTGAGCTACTCCGGTCGGATCTAGAGGAGCTCGGGTTCTCGGAGACCGCGGTGGTCCCGACGGATGGTCATCCCGGCGTGTGGGGCTACTACGACGCGGGCGCCGAGCGGACGCTCATGGTCTACCTGATGTATGACGTCCAGCCGGTGAACGAAGAAGACTGGGAGTCGCCGCCATTCGACGCCGAGGTGATCGAGTCCGATCTGGGCGAGATCCTCATGGCACGAGGTGCGACGAATCAGAAAGGGCCGGAACGTGCGTTTCTCAACGCCATCGAGTCGATCATCGCGGTAGAAGGCACGCTTCCCGTGAACCTGATGGTACTCGCCGAAGGTGAAGAAGAGCTTGGCTCCCCGCACTACTACCAACTGGTGGATCAGTTCGAGGACCGGCTCAAGACGGCAGACGGCGCGTTCTTCCCGTTCAACTCGCAGGGCCCGACGGGCGGAGCCGGCATGAGTCTGGGCGTGAAGGGGATCCTGTACACCGAGATCGAAGCGGTTGGGAACGCCGATGGCGGCCCGATCAAGGCCGAGATCCACGGGTCGTACAAGGCCATCGTGGACTCTCCGCCTTGGCGGCTCGTTCAGGCGCTCTCGTCCCTGGTGTCTGAAGACGGCAACACGATTCTCGTCCCCGGCTACTACGACGACGTGCGCCCTCCCACGGGCGAAGAGCAGCGCCTCATCAATGCGATGGCGGACACGTGGAATGACGAGGCTCAACAGGACGCATTAGGTGTCGAGCGATGGATCGATGGCATTACAGGGCGCGACGCGATCATGCGTTATCTGTACCACCCGACGCTCAACATCGATGGAATTTGGGGTGGGTACACTGAGGAGGGTGTGAAGACCATTCTGCCGCACATGGCCACTGCGAAGGTCGATTCGCGGCTGCCGTACGGACTCGACCCGGACACCGCGCTCGCACTGATCCGCCGGCACCTAGATGCGGAGGGCTTCGAAGACATCGTGGTCCGAAAGTTGTCCGGGTATCCGGCTGCTCAAACCAGCGTAGAGGCTCCCATCGTTCAAGCCGCGATTGGAGTGTTCAACAAGTACAGCCACACGCCACAGGTCTCGCCGCGGCTGGCCGGGAGCGCACCGTTCTATCAGTTCACAGAGCGACTGGGTTTGCCCCTAGTGTTTGCCGGGTTCGGTCATGGCTCCGGCGCTCATGCGCCGAACGAGTACATGGTCGTGACCCCGGCGGAGGGGTCGTCCATTGCTGGACTTCGCGAGATCGAGCGCGCGTACGTCGATCTGATGTTCGCCTTGGCGTCTCAGCGGCCGATTACCCAGTAGGACGGGGACGCCATCCGTGGCCAAGCGTAGGCCGAAGAGTCAGCGGCCAGGACGAGCGGGCGCCGCAGGTTCAGACCCGCCGGCGCTCACGGGCATCGCGTTGTTGCTCAGCGAGTATCCCGCGGACAAGCTCGACCTCCATGGAATGACCGCGGCTCAGGCGGAGCCGCGTGTCATGGCGTTCATGAAGCGACAGAGCCATACGGCGAGCGGCAGGGTGGTTCACATCATCACGGGTAAGGGCAACCGGTCCGAGGGCGCCCCGGTGCTGCCTGGTTTGGTCCGCGACCTGCTGGATGACGACTTGACCCGCCTTGTTCGTGAGGTCGCGGGGCTGCCGGGGGGTGGTGGCGTGGCCGTGAGGCTGCGCTGAAGGGTCGCTAGGCTGCGCCACTTCTCCGCGCTTCGTAGCTTGTGGGATCTATACCGAACACGACTGCAGGAGCTTAGCTATGATCACGGTCCGTACACGCTGGATGCCACCAGGCATCCTCTCCGCGCTTTGCCTTTCGCTCGCGCTCGCGGCGCCCGCCAGCGCTCAGCTCGAAAAGGTCCAAGCCAACCCCAACCCGACTGAAACCAAGATGTTCGGCGACCTTGCGGAGGGACCCTACGAACGCCTGGTCCTCCGCAACGTCATGGTCATCCCGGGGCACGGCGGCCCCGCGAGCGGCCCGTACGACATCCTCGTCACGGGTAACGTGATTGCGGAGATGAGCCAGCACGATCGCAACAACCCGGAGCGCATGCAGGGCGACCGCATCATTGAAGGCGACGGGCTCTTTGTGATGCCGGGTATGCTCAACCTTCATCTGCACCTGCGGGGTGAGGAGCTACCGCTCGACTACATCTACTACATGCAGCTCGCGACGGGCGTGACCTCCATCGGGCCGGCTGAAGAAGACCGGGTGCAAGACCAACTGCAGGCTGAGCGAGACAACGAGATCCTGTCGCCCCGGCTGTTTCCGATCTACGGGTGGGGCAGCAAGACGGACTACTCGGATGAGGACTTGGCCGACCCCGAGATGGCGCCTCAGATCGCTCGCGACATGATCGCGGCCGGCGTGCGGCAGGTGTACCTGAACCAGCTCACGTGGAACCCCACGATGTTCGGCGCGGCCGCGCAGGCGATCGAGGCCGCGGGTGGGATCACCGCGGTTCACATCCAACCGTCCAGCACTTCACAGGTGAACGCCCTGGATGCTGCCCGGCTCGGTGTAACCATGATCGTGCACCACTACGGGTATGCTGAGTCCGCGCTCAACCGCGGCGTCCAGAATTACCCAGTGGACTACAACTTCCTCGACGAGAACAAACGCTTCCGCGAGGCCGCCCAGGTCTGGATCGAGGCGGGTGAAAACGAAGAGACCCGGCATCGACTGTTGAACACGGTGGTGGATTCGCTGGTGTACTACGGCGTGACCATGCAGCCGAACCGGGCTACCTACGAGGCCAACCGCGACATCCTTCGCGCCCAGAGCCTGCCGTGGCACGAGAAGTACACGCACCAGGCGCTGTGGGACTGGCACCTGCCGAATGCGGATAACCACGCGTCCTTCCAGTACAACTGGACGTCGATGGACGAATACCGTTGGCACTACATGTACGACCTGTGGGGCGACATGATCTACGAGTTCAACAAGCGTGGCGGGCGCGTCGCGTACGGCACAGACGACAACTACCAGTGGTCGACGGGGGGCTTCGGCAACATCCGAGAGCTCCAGCTCGTGCTCGAATCTGGGATGCATCCGCTCGAGGTACTTCAGAGCGCGACGTTCAACTCGGCTCAGACGATTCTGGAGCCCAAGCTGGGCATGGTTCAGGTGGGCTACATCGCCGACCTGCTCGTAGTCGATGGTTCTCCGGCCGAGAACTTCCGCTACCTGTACCCGTTCGGCGCGATCAACATGAACGAGGCCAGGGAGATGTACCGGACGCAGGGCATCATCCACACGATCAAAGACGGCGTGGTGATCGAAAACGACAAGTTGATGGAAGAGGTCGCGCGCATCGTGGCGGAGTCCAAGCGCGGAGTCGGGCCGGACATCGTGACCAAGCCGTTCATCGTGGGGCCGACGGCAAGGCGGCCGATCGGATCAGGGGGGCGCTGACGCTCGATAGGGCGTGCGGGCCGGGAACCTCACCGGCCCGCGCCGCCTTTGACCTGCGGAACGACGACCGTGAAGGTTGCGGCGATTGACCCGCGCCGGCCTTCGCACGCAAGTATTCGGATATTCAGGTGCGTGTCATCGACGTCTTCGAGGAACGCGAGCTGTCGGATCGAATCTCCAAGGAACTCGATATCGGGCACGCGTCACCGCAGGTGATACTCCTTCGTGACGGCCAACCGGCTTGAATCGAAACGCACTTCTCGATTTCGGGCGGCGCCCTTGAACGTGCCGTGGCGCTGGCTGGCGACCACGCTTAGGCCGATCGAATCTGGTCGGGGTCTTTGCCTGGTCTAGCCCCAGACCTCTCTCAGGAGCCTCACCCAGTTCGCGCCGATCACTTTCTCGATCACTCCGTCGGAGTGCCCTCGTGCCGATAGTGCGTCTGCGATCAGGTCCATACGTCGGTGCGAGTTGAGTTCCGGCACGGTAAAGAGCACGTCGGGGTCTTCCGCGGGCGCGGCGATGCCGCGGGCGATTCTCCCAGCCACGAACTCGCGGTGCTTCGACCAATACTCGTCCGACCCGTCGATAGGAGTGATCGACAGGTCGCTCCCGATGCCGACGTGATCTTCGCCGCATGTCTCGAGCGCGTGTTCGATGTGAGCGACGACGTCCGCCGTTGTAGGGACTCGGCCCGGCGTGAGGAACGGCATGAGGTAGATGCCGATCACGCCGCCACGGTCGGCCAATGCCCGCAGTTCCTCGTTGTCCTTCGAACGCGGATGAGGCTCGACAGCGTTGCAGCCCGAATGTGTGATCGCGGGAGGTGCTGAAGAGGCCCGGATGCCCTCGGAGGTCGTGCGCTTACCGCAGTGGGAGAGGTCCACCATCATCCCGAGCTCATTGAGTCGCTCCACGACCTCTATGCCGAAGCTGCTGAGGCCGGCGTTGCCCGGCTCCAAGCAACCATCCCCGACCATGTTGCGCACGTTGTACGTGAGTTGGACGACGCGCACGCCCATCTCGTAGAAGACGTCCATGGTGCTGAGGTCCGTGCCGAATGGAGTCGTGTCTTGGAAGCCCAGAACGATCCCGACCCTGCCGGTCGCTTTGGCGTCCATGAGCTGTTCCACCGTCCTTACTTGGCGAAACGTCTCCGGATATCGATCGACGTTCGACAACCAGGGAGACATGCGCCGAATCGTGGACTCGAAGTCGCCGCCGTTCACGGTGACGTTCATAGCCGTGATGCCCGACGTACGTGCGTTCTCGATCATGGCGGCGTCGAGGGGCGGGTTCTCCGGGTAGTTGAAGTAGCCCGGGCTTCCTAGGAAATCGATCACGATCGCGTCGTCGTACCCGGCCCAGCGGACGGGCGTGCTGTCCGTATTCGGCTGTGTTTCCGAGGCGGCGAGCGGCGGAGCCAGCGCTGGGGAGACGGAGATGGCGGCGGCGGCGCGCAGGAAGTCACGGCGGGGCATTCGCATGTTGGCACCTCTTTTGACGCGGACGGGTTGGCGCAGGATGGCAGGTAAGGCGTTTATGCGCCAATCGGACATGTGCCGGAACGGTCGTACTGGTCGGACTGACGGCGGGAGCGGCCGATCTGATCGCGGGGACGTCGTTGGTTGGCCGAAAATTGGGCGGTGAGGCATGATTCCGAAATCATCGCAGAATTGCGCGAGCTACTGGTGACGTCATGACTTTCAGGCCGGGACGCGGCAGCCGCCCGGTGAAGCCGGCGCTCACGCGGCCCGTTCGGCATACAGGTGCGCCATGGCCGCGCTATCGATGTCCTTGCGAATGGGCCTGGGAAGCCGAGGTTTCGTCCGGTGAGGTTCGCAGAGCCAGAACCGTTCCAGTCGGTGAGTCCAAGGAGGCTCGTTCTTGTCCCAATCGCCTAGTGCATCGTCGGACCCTGTCTCCAGTCGTCCGCCCCGTGTTGGCCCGCTGAAGGGCAATGGATTACTCCTCGTCCTCGCGAGCGTCGCCCTCAGCGGCTGCGTGGAACCCGGTCCGCAGTTCATCGGCCTCGTGACGGAGGACGCCGACCGCATTTGGGTCGGACCCGACTACTACGCGAATCGGCTGCAGGACTGGCGTGCTCGCGACGGACGCATCGAGAGCATCGAAGGCAGCCGTGCCAAGCCGATGCGGACGCTGCACTTGCTCACTTACGCGCTCAGCGACGACGACGGCGCATTCCGAATGAGTGTGGGTATGGGTGCGGTCGAACCGGGGCCGAGGCATGAGGACACCTGGTCCGGCTTCCTGATCGGGGTCGGTGGCGGTGATGTGGACTTCCGAATCAGCGCGCTGAGCCACCACTGGCCATCCACAGACGGTGGCTTGATCGTCGCCGTGGACGGCACGGGACAGATCGTCGTGCGTGACAACTCGGAGAATCACGGCTACACGGGGCCCAACCCGAACATCCCGCTTGAGCACTGGCCGCTGATCGAGGCGGATCAGACCGAGGTCTCGGGGGAAGTGGGGAACGACATGTTCCTGGCCGTCCAGGCCGAGCCCGACGGTGACACGTATTCGATGATCGTGACGCTGTTGGACGGCGTCACCGGCAATGAGCGTGCTCGGGCCTGGTACTCCGGCATCGACCCAGAGCACATGACCGGAAATGTGGCGCTGGTGTCGCACCGGAGTCCCGCCGCTGCCGACGGCGCCGCGGCGGAAGACGCGCCGGGCTACTGGTTCGCATCATGGACGTTGGATGGTGCGAAGGTCCGCAGACATGGAGACCGCGCTTTCGGCCCCGTCATGGGCGCGATGTACACGTTGTCGCGTGGCACCATGAAGATGACCGCGCAGCTCGGACCTCTCGGGCCGACGGACGCCCCGGAGGCTCATCTCGAGCTACAGCGCGATGGAGTGTGGCAGCGCGTGGCATCCGCTGAGATCCAGCCTTTGAGTGCTACGGCGCATTTCCGCCTCGAGGGCTGGGACGCGCCCGAGGATGTCCCGTACCGAGTGGCTTACAGTTTCCCGATCGGGCTTCGCGAGCCCACGCCGCACTACTTCGAGGGCACCATTCGCCAGATCCCGGACGACACTGAAGAGTTCGTGCTGGCTGGCCTCAATTGCCACCACATCTCGGGCGCGGACGGACAGTGGAATGGAAGCCACTTCTGGTATCCCAATAACGAGACCGTAGCGGGCGTGGCACACCATGACCCGGATATGATCTTCTTCGCAGGCGACCAGATCTATGAGGGCGGGCTCGAAGGTGTCGTCGCGATACGACCGACATCGCCTCCGTGGACTACCTGGGGCACTGGTTCCGCTTCGTGTGGTCGTTCCGTGATCTGACTCGTGACAGGCCCACGGTCACGATCCCTGATGACCATGACGCCTACCACGGCAACATTTGGGGCAACGGGGGCGTGAGGGAGCCGGGCGACTACACGGTTCAGGACGCAGGCGGGTATCGGATGTCACCCGATTGGGTGAACGCGATGCACCGGACGCAGGTCTCTCACCTGCCGGATCCGGCGCCGGCAGACCCGATGGCGTTGGGCATCACCACGTATCACACACGCATTGAATACGGCGGCATGAGCTTCGCGGTGCTCGCAGACCGGATGTGGAAGTCACCTCCGTCCGTGGTCGTTCGCGGAGGAGACGTCGTGAACGGCTGGCCGCGGCGGCCCGGCTTCAACGCGGCGACCCAATCCGACTCACCGGATGCGGTGCTGCTCGGGGAAGGGCAGGAGCGGTTCCTGGAGGAGTGGGCGAACGACTGGACTGACGGCGCCTGGATGAAGGTCGTTTTGTCTCAGACGCCTTTCGCGGACGTTGCGACAATCCCTGAGGATGCCACCAGTGGGGCGGTGTTGCCGGGCTCGTACATTGTGGAGCCAGGTGAATACTTAGAAGGCGAAAAGCTTGCCGAAGACATGGACTCGAACGGCTGGCCGAAGTCGGGCCGGGACCGTGGAGTCCGTGCATTACGGAAGGGCTTTGCGTTTCATGTGGTAGGCGATCAACATCTTGGGCACTTTATTCGATATGGAGTGGATGCCTGGAACGACGCCGGACATGTCTTCACCGTCCCATCCATCGCCAACCTCTGGCCGCGGAGGTGGTTTCCGCCCACACCAGGCAGGAATCCCGTGCCTTCGTCCCCCCGCAACACCGGGGAGTATCTCGACGGCTTCGGAAACCGCATGACCGTGCTGGCCGTGGCGAACCCAACCCAGGTCGATTTCGAGCCCCACGAGTTGTATCAGCGAGCGCCGGGGTACGGGATCATGCGCTTCGACAGGAGCACGCGTGAGATCGAGGTCGAGGCATGGCCGCGCTGGGTCGACCCGTCGGCTGCGGATGCTGCTCAGTATCCCGGCTGGCCGGTCACTGTAACGCAGGCGGAGCAGTACGACCGTGAGGCTGTCGCGTACCTGCCAGAGGTGGTGGTGACCGGAATGGTGGACCCGGTGGTGCAGGTCGTCGAGGAGCGCACGGGCGAAGTGGCTTATACTCTGCGCATCCAGGGCGACCGTTATCGGCCGCGCGTGTTCACGGCGGGTGGTGCCTACACGATTGTTGTCGGTGAGCCGGGTACGGACCGGCTTCAGACGTTGACCGGCGTCCGCCCGACTGCTGATGAGAGCGCGGTACTCGACGTGGTGTTCGAGTGAGCTTTGTCCGCACGATCAGGCTGACGCTGATCGTCCGCACGGCGCTGATGGCTCTGGCCGTCTCGGCGTGCGGTGATGGTTCCGGTCCTGGGAGCGCTGAGGAGTCCCCACCGAACATTGTCCTGATCTATATCGACGATCTCGGATGGAACGACTTGGGCGTGCAGGGCAGCACGTATTATGAGACGCCCAACGTCGACCGATTGGCCGCCGAAGGCATGCGCTTCACCAACGCGTACGCGAATGCACCGAACTGCGCCCCGAGTCGCGCTGCGCTGATGTCCGGGCAATATGCGCCCAGGACTGGTGTCTACACCGTAGCGTCCGCGGCCCGGGGCGACGCTGCCAGCCGGAGGCTTGTTCCAGTACAAAATCGACAGGACCTCGACCTCGGGGTGGCGACGCTCGCCGAGTCCCTACAGGAAGCCGGGTATACGACGGGTCATGCGGGGAAGTGGCATCTGGGTGGGGACGGTTCGCTCCCCACGGATCACGGCTTTGACTGGAGTGTGGCCGGGAACGCTGCGGGCTCCCCGCCGGGATACTTCTACCCATACGAGCGTAACGGACGGCAAATTCCGGGGCTGGAAGAGGGGGAGGAAGGGGAGTACCTGACGGACCGGCTCACCGATGAAGTGATCGGCTTCATGGAGGAGAACCGCGAAGAGATGTTCTTCCTTTATCTGTCCCACTACGCGGTGCATACGCCCATTCAAGGCAGGCCCGATCTCGTTGCTGAGTATGCGGATAGGCCGGCTTCCGGCGGGCAGGGGAACGCCGAGTACGGTGCGATGGTCACCGCAATGGACGAGAGCGTAGGCCTCGTAATGGCAGCCCTCGACTCACTTGGTTTGGCCGAGAACACGCTCGTCATCTTCTACGCCGACAACGGCGGCTACGGCCCGGTTACTTCGATGGCGCCGCTTCGGGGATCAAAGGGCATGTTGTACGAAGGTGGCATCCGAGAGCCATTGATTGCGCGATGGCCCGGGCAGATCGAGGCCGGCTCGGTTCAGGATGTCCCCGTCATCGGGACGGACTTCTATCCGACGCTGGTAAGCGTCGCCGGGGGCGAGTTGCCTGCCGGCCAGGTGATGGACGGGCAGAGTTTTCTCCCGGTGTTGCGTGGGGACGCCATGGAGGCCCGAGACGTGTTTTGGCATTTCCCGGCCTACCTAGAAGCCTACAGGGGTATGGCCGGGCATTGGCGGACGACGCCTGCGAGCGCCATCCGGCGAGGGGACCACAAGCTGATCCACTTCTTTGAGGGCGATGTGTGGGAATTGTATGACCTCGCGGCGGATGTCAGCGAGAGCAACGACCTGTCTGCGGAGATGCCTGAGCTGACAGAGGAGCTAAGGGGAGCCCTCGAAGCGTGGTGGGCGGAGACCGACGCGTTCATTCCGGCACCGGTCATGCCGGACAGTGTCTTCGGGATTCCCCTCGTCGACCTCGACGCCGAGGCGGATCGCCAGGTGGTCGTGGACCGTGTAGCCGGGCAGTACTTGGGACACCCCACGACGCAGTTGATGGAAGACGGTCAGACGATCCTCACTGTGTACCCCGAGGGACATGGCCGGGGACCCATCGTCTATAAGAAGAGCCCGGACGGTGGACAGAGCTGGAGTGACCGGCTGCCTGTTCCCGTCAGTTGGGCGACGTCGCTCGAAGTGCCGACCATGTTCCGCGTGGCCAAGCCGGAGGGTGGACATCGCTTGGTGATGTTCTCTGGACTGTATCCCATCCGAAGAGCGATCTCGGAAGACGAAGGAGCAACGTGGTCTGAGCTCGAACCGATCGGAGACTTCGGCGGAATCGTCGCCATGTCGTCGTTGCACACGCAGAAGAACGGTGACCTGCTGGCGTTCTTTCACGACGATGGACGCTTCCTTCGGAACGAAGGTGCAGCCACGGATTTCCATGTGTTCGCCTCGCGTTCACCCGATGGGGGACAGACGTGGTCCGAGCCGTGGGTCGTGGCCGAGCATCCCGATGCCGACTTGTGCGAGCCTGGCTTGGTCGTATCACCGGATGGAAGCCGGATCGCACTCCTGCTTCGTGAGAACTCGCGGCAGCACGAGTCGTTCGTGGTCTTCTCTGACGACGACGGGGAGACGTGGACCGAACCGCGAGAGCTCCCTCCCACGCTGACGGGGGACCGGCACGTAGCCCGTTATGCCCCAGACGGACGCTTGGTCGTCACCTTCCGCGACATGGCCGCGGACAGCCCGAGCAAGGGTGATTGGGTGATGTGGGTGGGTGATTGGGACGCTATCGAAACTGGAGGCTCCGGGCAGTACCGTGTACGTGTGAAAGACAACAAGAACGCTTGGGACTCCACGTATGCCGGGGTTGAAGTCCTGCCCGACGGGACCTTCGTAGGGACGACATACGGGCACTGGGACGACTTTGTGGACCCCTACATCCTGAGCGTGCGCTTTACGATGGCGGAACTGGACGAGCGGATTCGGAGTCGGTAACTCTGGTCCAGAGTTCTCCTCAAAGCGGGTGATGTGAATGGTCACGCTCACACTGAATGGCCGAGTCGTCGAAGTCGACGCCCCTGATGACATGCCGCTGCTCTGGGTGCTGCGCGATACGCTTCGCCTCACCGGGACCAAGTTCGGATGCGGGCTCGGGCAGTGCGGGGCGTGCACGGTGCACGTGAACGGGCAGGCCATGAAGACGTGTCAGCTGCCGGTGAGAGACGTGGCCGGGGCCGAGATCAAGACCATCGAAGGCCTGTCGCCCGACGGCTCTGATCCGGTGCAGTTGGCTTGGGTGATGGAGCAGGTCCCGCAGTGTGGATACTGCCAGTCTGGCCAAATCATGGCTGCGGCTGCGCTGCTCGATTCGGATGAGAAGCCAACCGACGAGGCCATCGACGTGGCGATGTCCGACAACATCTGCCGCTGCGGGACCTACAATGCCATCCGGCGGGCGATTCATCGCGCCGCGGATATACGTGCAGGGATCACCGCGACGGATGGTGCAGGTGCGTCCGGAGGTGACCGATGAGCGAGAACGGAAAGAAGCCGATGATGACGCGCCGGACCTTCGTGAAGGTGGCGGGTTTGGCTGGGACGGGATTGGCTTTAGGGATTGGCTATAAGGTCATGTCGGGCCCAGGCGTTCCGTATACGGACGCGGCGTTCGCTCCCAATCCATTCCTTAGGATCGAAACAGACGGGTCGATCACGGTCATGGTCGGCAAGGCGGAGATGGGGCAGGGTGTGGCCACATCGCTTCCCATGCTGGTCGCCGAAGAACTCGAAGTCCCATTCGAGCGTGTAGCGTTCGCTTTTGCGCCTGCTCACCCGGCATACGGTGCTGCGCTGGGCATGCAAGTCACGGGCGGTAGCACCAGCATCGTCGAGATGTGGGAGGTCCTGCGAGAGGCCGGAGCGACCGCGCGCGAGATGCTGCGCGAAGCTGCGGCTCAGGAGTGGGGCGTCCCGGCAGCGGACGTCGTGATGCGTGATGCGATGGCGCATCACCCCGATGGTTCTACGCTCGCTTACGCTGACTTAGCGGTCGCGGCAGCCTCAGTTGCCGTTCCGGAGAACGTGCCGCTCAAGGACCCGTCCGAGTTTCGGATCATTGGCCTGCCACAGCCGCGTCTTGATGTGCCTCAGAAGACGACCGGCCAGGCGATCTTCGGCGTGGACGCCGGTCCGGCCGACGCGCGGGTCGCGATGGTGGCTCGCTGTCCGGTGTTCGGGGGCAGTGTTCGTTCGTTCGATGCGACCGCTGCACTGGCGATGCCGGGGGTGCAAGAAGTCCTCGAGATCAGCAGTGGCGTCGCCGTGTTGGCCGACGGCTATTGGCCCGCGTTAAAGGGTCGAGATGCGCTCGTCGTCGAATGGGACGAGGGCGAGGCCGCGGGGCTGAACGACGCTGAGATCAGCCGTCGGCTCGCGGCAGGGATCGATGAAGGTGGAGGCGTCGCAGCCGAGCACGGTGCCGTGGAGGCCGCCACGGGCGGTGAGGCGATCACGGAGGAGTATGAACTGCCGTATCTCGCGCACGCGACCATGGAGCCCATGAATTGCACGGCGCTCGTCGAGGACGGTCGCTGCACCGTATGGGCGGCGACTCAGTTCCAGAACGGACCGGCCATGCTGGGTGGGGGTGGGGCGAGGCAGGTGGCGGCAGCGGCCGCGGGTGTGAGCGCTGACGACACCGTCGTGCATTCGACCTTCCTGGGAGGCGGCTTCGGACGAAGGGCTGAGAAGGACTTCGTACAAGAGGCTGCGGAAATCGCCGGGCGCGTGGAAGGTGCGGTGAGGGTGATGTGGTCCAGGGAAGACGACATGCAGCACGACTTCTATCGGCCTGCATCGCTCCATCGACTCTCTGCTACCCTCGACGATGCGGGTAATCCGGCGGTGTGGCGCCACGACATGGCCTCCCAGTCGATTCTCAATCGCCTCTTGCCTGAGTGGATGCCGGGGTTCGTGCGCAACCGGACGGTCATGAAGAACGGCGTGGATCCCACGTCGGCCGAAGGCGCCTCAAATCAGCCCTATCGTGTGCCGAACTTCCGCATGACCGCGGCCACTGTGGAGTTCCCCGTGCCGGTGGGATTCTGGCGCTCCGTTGGGCACACTCACTCTGCGTTCGTAGTGGAGTCGTTCATCGATGAACTGGCCCACGCGGCGGGCCAGGACCCCTATGAGTACCGCCGAGACTTGTTGGCCGAACACCCGCGGCATCTCGCGGTTCTCAACACGGTCGCCGAAGCAGCCGATTGGGGAAGTGAGGTTCCGGAGGGTCGGGCCCGCGGCATCGCCGTGGCCGAGTCGTTCGGCTCTTACGTTGCCGAGGTCGCCGAAGTCTCTCTTGGGAAGGACGGACGCCCAAGGGTGCACAAAGTCTGGTGCGCGGTCGACTGCGGTGTGGTTGTGAACCCGGCGATCGTCCGGGCGCAGATGGAGAGCGGGATCATCTTCGGTCTGACGGCGGCGCTCTACGGCAAGATCACGATAGAGGATGGTCGAGCGGTGCAGAGCAACTTCCACGACTACGAGATGGTACGCATGAGTGAGGCGCCCGAGATGCACGTTGTGCTCGCGCCGAGTGGGGATGGTCCGGGTGGCGTGGGCGAGCCTGGTGTGCCGCCGATTGCTCCTGCGGTGACGAATGCGCTGTTCGCGCTGACAGGCCAGCGCGTGAGGACGCTTCCGATCGCGTTGGGCTGATGCGTGGGCACCGAGTGTGCTAGATGGGGCTAACGAATACCCTTGAGCACCACACTCCACATGTAGTTGGCTGCGGGAACGCGATATGGCGGGTGCACGCGGGCACCCCAGCTGGTGTCTCCGCCGACGCCCATTTGAGCCATGTCCAGGTCGAGCACGATGTTCGGCTGCGGTGCGAGGTCGGTTGGATGCCGGAACGTCTTGGCGTCTCCTTCATCGAGATCGGCGTCTGCGTAGCGGAGCGCTGAGAAGCTGAGGGGTGCGCGAATGCCATCGTCCTCGGAGGCTTCGATAAGGAGGCCTGTGCCGTTCGCTTTCCTTAGCACGAGCCAGCGGACGTCCGTGCGATTACCAGTCTCCTGCGGACGGATGTACGGAAAGAACATGTCGTCCACGTCCATCGTGTAGCGACCGACTGCGGCGCCTGTTTGTCGGTCGGCGTAGCTCTCATGGGGGCCTCGTCCGAACCACTCTGCGTTTTCTAGGTCGGCCGGGACATCGAGCGTAAACCCGAGCTTCGCCATCTCGGGGAGCCCGATTTGTCCGAGCTCGATCTCACCCGTGATCTCGATCTCACCATTGCCGAAGATGTGGTAGCGGGTCGTGTGGAGGGAGCTGACCGAGGGCAGAGACCGGGTGACAATGACTTCGACGTCGCGGTCCGAGTTCTGCCACCACTGCACGCGCTCGACGGGCTGGTTCTGTGAAGCGTCGCGCCACACGGCGAGCTCCGTCGGCATCTCCCACCCGTAGTCGTTGTCGGTAGGGGGGCGCCAGAAGTTTGGCCGCGGCCCACCAGTAAGGACGTCCGTCCCCGCGAATGTGTATCGCTCGATTTCACCGCTCTCGAGATCAAAGACGAATTCGAAGTCTTCGGCTTCGCCCCGGAGCAGCAGCCGGTCTCCGTCCACCACTCGCGTGATCTTGGCGGACTTTGCGAGGTCTTCGCTCGGGGGCGCGGACTCGACGTTCATGCGCCAACTGTCCCAAGCGACGGTGTGGCCTGCAGGGAGCAGTCCCTCCGCACGCCGGGTCTTCCAGTCGATACGGAAGTGGTACTCGCTGTCCGGCTCTGACTTCACCGGCACGACCGACTCGCGAAGCGATGAGCGCGGGAGGTCGCCCATCAGCAGGTGCACGCCTCCGGGGGGAAGGTCGAGGTCCTCGATGCGCCCGCGAGCGACAACGGCCGGTTCGCTTCCGGGCCCGCCGTAAGCAGTAACGCGCCAACCACCTACGAGGCCATCCAGGTTACGGAAGTCATGTCGATTCCGGATGGCGATGATGCCTTCCTCAGCGTCCGCCAGCGTGGTCTCGATGGGTTGGTAGACCTTCCTGACTTCCCACGCGTGCGGATTCAGCTGACGGTCCGGGCTGACGAGTCCGTTCACGGAGAAGTTGCCCGCACCGTCCGCGCCACCGAAGTCGTCGCCGTAACCCCAGTAGAGTTCGCCGCCCTCTGCGGCGAGGGAGAGACCCTGGTCGACCCAGTCCCAGATGAAGCCCCCTTGCAGTTGGTCGTTGTCCCGGATGCTGGCCCAATAATCGGCCAGGTTGCCGACCGAATTCCCCATCGCATGGGCGTATTCGGACAGGACAAGCGGCCGGTCGCGCTGGGAGGAAGCGTAGTTGTCGAGCGTGTGGACACGCGCGTACATCGGAAAGAAGACGTCGGTGTGCTCGCGAAGATCTGCCATCTCATACACGGCGGGGCGGCTCGGATCGCGCTTCTTCGTCCATGCGTACATGGCTTCGAAGTTCGAGCCGTCTCCTGCTTCGTTCCCAAGCGACCACATGATGACGGAAGCGTGGTTCTTGTCGCGCTCCACCATACGCTGGAGCCGATCCATGTGAGCTCCGAGCCACTCCTGCTTTCCTGCGAGTGTTGTGTCCGGATGGAAGCTGGTGCCGTTGGATTCCACGAAGGCTTCGTCGACGACATAGATGCCGTGTTTGTCCGTGAGTTCGTACCAACGCGGGTCATTCGGATAGTGACTCGTCCGAACGGCGTTGATATTGAGCTCCTTCATCAGCCGGATGTCTTCCAGCATCAACGCTTCGGACACGACGCGGCCGGTGCGCGGGCTGTGTTCGTGTCGGTTCACGCCTCGTAGCGTAATCGCGGCCCCGTTCACTTTGAGAAGCCCCTCGTCGATTTCGACGGTGCGAAACCCGACCCGGTGGCGAACGAATTGAGTCGGAGCACCCTGCGTCTGTACTTCGACAACGAGTGTGTAGAGCGACGGTGTCTCAGCCGTCCACGGGAGAGCGTTAGGCAGCGTCTCGGACCAGGTCACGGTGGTGCCCTGCGTGGGCACGTTCACCGTCTCGGCATGGCTGTGAACAATGGTCCCGTCTGGGGCTCGTAATTGAACCAGGACACCAGAACGATTGGCACCTCCAGTGTTTGCGAGGTCGACGGTGATATCGAGTTCACCCGCCGAGAGGTCCTCCGAGAGGCCGGCTCGAGCGAAGACATCAGCTACATGCACCGGAGCGAGCGCCCGGAGCGTCACATCCCGATCGATGCCGCTCATACGCAGGAAGTCCACGTCCTCCAGGTAGCTACCGTCGCTCCACCGCCACACCCGCGCCGCGATCAGATTCCGGCCCGGCTGTAGGTAGTCGGTGATGTCGAACTCAGTAGGGACCTTCGAGCCTTCGGAGTATCCGACATCCTCGCCGTTGACCCACAGTTGCATGGCAGATCCGATGCTCCCGAAATGAAGGATGACACCCATTCCGGCCCAGTCGGCAGGCAGGTCGAAGGAACGGCGGTAGGAACCGGTCGGGTTCTGTGTGTGATCAATGAGTGGGGATGGGCCGGCGGGAATGCCGGAGTCTGCGTACCGGACCCGGCCGTAGCCGTTCATCTCCCAGTTGCCGGGGACTGGGATCTCGTCCCAATCGGTGTCGTCGAAGGCCGTTGAGTGGAAGTTGTCTGGGGCCGTCGTCGCGTCGGACACCCAGTGAAACCGCCAAGGACCGTTTAGTGATCGGACGAACGGGTTGGCGTCGGTCGCGGACACGCCCCATGCGGTTAGCGCATGCTCGGCGGTCGGGTGGGGCAGAGACGTGGCGCGCGGCGCCGCCCGTCGGATTTGGAAGGCGCCAGGGTCCGACAGGGCCGCGTGCTGAGCGATGGCCCGTTCGGGTACGCTGAGCACCACGACTGCTGCTGCTGCGACGGCGAGCAGGACTGATTGGGGATGTTGAGTGCAGGGGCGAGATCGCGCCAAGGGGTTGGTCCGGGGCGTGGGATGATAGTACGGAAAGAATCTGTCTTCACGGGACGATTCGCCAGGACTCCAGGGGGAAAGGCCTTGGCCGCAGTGGCCTCCGGCCCGTCGCCCGGATGCCGGGCAGATCTTTCCGATAGCCTTGCTCCATTGCGTCGATCCTTTGTTGCCCTATGTTTGTATAACTAAATAGTTGGACAATCATTGCACAAAGATAGATATTCATGATCAAGTCTGCGCTCATTCTCGCTATAGCCGTCCAGTTGCAGACGGCCCCGGACAGTTCGCTGTCGGTAGCTGGGGCATCCGCGTCGACGCCCGCAGTGGCCGCGAACTTCGACGGCTCAGCGAGCCAGTTCGACATCCCCGCGCCGCGCGTGATGGATCCTGACATCCATATCGATGGCCGGCTGGATGACTTGGCTTGGGCGGAGGCCGCAGTGCTTACCGGTTTCACGCAGTTCGACCCGATCGAGGGTGCCCCGGCTTCCGAGAACACGGTCGTTCGCGTGATCGTCTCAAAGGACGCTGTCTACTTCTCGGTTCGAGCGGATGACTCCGAGGGCGGCGTTCGCGCCACGCTGACTGCGCGCGACGGCTACGGCCGCTCGGACGACTACGTGCGTTTCATACTGGACACATTCAACGACGACCGTCGCGCCTATGTGTTCATGGTGAATCCCTGCGGTGTTCAGGCTGACGGACTCTGGATCGAGGGTCGCGGTGGCCGCGGGGGACCCATCGACTGGAGCCCCGACTTCCTGTGGGAGTCCGCGGGCCAGATGGACGACAACGGCTACTCCGCGGAGATCCGAGTCCCCTTCAAGTCGATGCGCTTCCCCGAGTCCGATATGCAGGACTGGGGGCTCCAAGTGCAGCGTGCGATTCGCCGTACAGGGTACGAGCAGTCGTGGGCGCCGATAACCGGCAACCAGGCCAACGGGCTCGCCCAGTCGGGGTCGATTCTCGCGCTCGAAGGCATCGACCCAGGGATGTTCTTGGAGATCAACCCGACGATGGTCGGTTCGAACTCGGGCCGCTTCGACACCAACCTCGGTCAGTTCCAACGTGGCTCCTCCAACAGCGAGTTCGGGCTGAACCTCGCCTATGGACTTACGTCGAACCTGACACTGGACGGCACGATCAATCCCGACTTCAGTCAGATCGAAGCGGATGCAGGGCAGATCGTGGTGAACGAGCGCTTCGCGCTCTTCCTGCGAGAGCAGCGCCCCTTCTTTCTGGAAGGTGCGGATATCTTCTCGATGCCGAAGCAGCTGGTCTACACGCGTTCGATTGTGAGCCCAGTGGGCGCAGTGAAAGTCTCGGGCAAGGTCGGGGCGTTCAACGTGGCCTACCTCGGCGCAGTCGATGAGGTGAACGCCGGGACGTCGAACCCCATGGTGAACCTGCTGCGGGTCAAACGGGACATGGGACAGAGCTCGACCATCGGCGCGGTCTATACGGACCGGACCGAGAGGGGCATCGACTTCAACCGCGTGTTCGGAGCGGATGCACGGCTCGTCCTCGGTGGCCGCTACACGGTCAATCTTCTGGCTGCGGGTAGCGCGGACGGAGCGAGTGGGGTCGCTACAGATTGGGGCTCGATGGTCACCGCGAGTGTGAGCCGTGCGAGTCGCAAAGTCTCCATGAGCGCATCGTTCGAGGATGTCGACAAAGACTTCCGAGCCGGCAGTGGGTTCATTCGCCGCACGGGCATCACGCAGCTCCAGGCGCGCACGGGATACACGTATCGTGGTAAGCGCGGCGCGTTCGTCGAGAGCCTGAGTTCCTCGGTGGAATTACAGGGCTACTGGGACCGTGAGGACTTCTGGGCGGGTCGTGCCACTCAAGAGAATCAGGTCACGGCCACCTTGAGTGGGTCGCTCCGCGGTAACATCGGCGGCTTCTTGAATTATCGGCGCACCAACTTCGACTTCGTGCCGTCGTACTACGATGGATTCTTGAGCGGCCCTTCCGAGTCAGCCCTCGTGCCGGTCTCCTCAGACCAGTCGCGTTACTCGGGCCTTCAGTCCTTCAGCGTGCGCTCCTGGGTCAGCACGTGGGAGCGGGTGCGCCCCTCCTTTGGCGGTTCGTGGGGGGAGACACCGATCTTCTCGAGCGGGGTCCCGGTGGGCCTCGGTACGAGTTGGAGTGGTGACGCGTCGCTGACGCTCGTTCCGAACGGCTCCATGCAGGCTGTGCTCGGCATGCGACATGTGAAGATCCTCCGTCAGCGTGACGGCTCCGAGTACTCCTCGGCGACCATCCCGCGGCTCCAGCTTAGGTATCAGATGACGCGATCGATGTTCATTCGCGGCATTGGTGAGTACTCGAGCCAGGAGCGCGGCGACGTGCTCGACCCAGTGACAGGCGCTCCGGTGTACCGATGTTCCTCCGCGGATTCGTGTTCGCTCCGGCAGGGTTCGGACTCGCACGATTTCCGCGTGGAGACGCTGCTGGCCTACGAGCCGTCTCCCGGGACGGTGTTCTTCCTGGGATACACGCGGCAGTGGGCAGACACGTCGGGCTTCCGCTTCGAGGACGTGCGCACGGAGGCCGATGGGGTCTTCGTGAAGCTGAGTTACCGCTTCCGGATGTAGGCACATGTCAGTCATGATTTAAGTCCGAAACGTCCCCGAGGCGCTCCATAGGGAGTTGGTCCGCCGTGCTGAGGCGCGCGGCTTGACGCTGACCGCCTACATCCAGTCTGTACTCGAACGTAACGTGGCCCGAATGTCCCGAGAGGAGGTGTTTCGGCGTGTCGGTGCCGAGTTGATCCGGATGGACAGAGGGCCGCTGCCAGGAGATGAGTAGCGCCGTAGTCGTGGATGCGTCGGCAGTCGTAGGGTACCTGCAGTCTGCCCAGGCGCCGACCGGGCTGGACTCGATCTTCGACGACAGGAATCGCCTCCTCTTCCTTCCGCTGCTGGGCCGCATCTTCGAGTTGCGCGACAATGTCTCGCCCTACGATGCCGCGTACGTCGCGCTTTACGGATGTGGAGACGCGAGTCGCCTGATGGGTCGGCTGTCCGCGCCTACCGCCCCACGTTGAACAGTCGGCTGTACTTGATCACGAGCTGCCGCTGCTTCGGTCCCGCCAGAATCCCGGTACGCTCGAACATTCCGTGGTGGTTCGTGTCGTTCCACACGATGAAGAGCCCGGTGCCCGCCGTATCCAGCCAACCCAAGCGGATGTTTGTACCCACGTCTTCCGTGTCGTCGTTGTACTGGACGTTGGCCTGCAGGTAGATGCGCGGAGTAAACGAGTAGGAAGCGTTCATGCCCACGACGGCGGTCTTGAAGCTGCCTTCATCCAGACGCACGTCGAAGTAGTTGAGCCGCAGCGTGGCGGCGATCTTGTCCCCGTATCGGTACGCGATGTTCGCGTTTGGTGTGAACCGAGTCCCGGTGTAGAAACTACCCACGGTCCAACCACCGGAGATCGACAACGGTGCTCCGCGGTTCGTGTTGTAGCGGAAGGACCACTCGGCGTTGTTGTACGACCCGGCGGGGATGACGATTCCGTCTCGGATCTCAAAGGGCTCTTCGAGACCTTCACCCGTGAGATTGAATCCTGGAAACTGGAAGAACGCCCCGTTCTCGAACGCGAAGTGCGAGTCGAAGTGAACGAGGTAGTTCTCGCTGAACCCGCCCAGCGTGAAGAATTGGTTGTATGAGATGTGTGGCCTGAACTCGCGGAACCAAGGTGTGCCTTCGGTACGGATGTGACGCATGACGCGAGCGGTCACTTGCCGATACCCGCGCCGGTTCACGAACCCGACCTCAGGGTTGAAGTCCTCGCCGATCTGGCGGTACCCCGTCGTGATTTGCCAGTCGCGGGTGATGTACGTCCCGGTACCCTCAAAGCCATATTCGCCGTTGTTGAAGCCGGCGCGCGTATCGGCCTCGCCAGCCTCCAGCGGGGTGGTCGTGAGCCCGGCCCAGCCATCCAGGGTGAGTGCCTCGCCAATGCCGAGTCGGCCATCGACGCCATAAGTCATGTTGTAGTCGTCGGTATCGCTGGTGTTGAGCCTCGACACGAGGATGGCCCCGAGCTGTGTGCGGTTGCCCATCTCTTTGTAGGCCCGCACCACGCCGAAGTTGTTCGACGGCGCCAATTGTTCCTCGAGCCCCGTGTCTTCGTCCACTTCGAAGACGTCACCCGTCTGGATGTTGAGCAGCCCGATTTGGAAATCGCCGACCTTTCCGGAAAGACGGGAACCGGCCTGGATCGGCACCTCCTGTCCGCCGGAGAGCCCGATGCGTCGACTGAAGAACAGTTCAGCATTCTGGCTGGTCCCGACCGCAAAAGTGCCGGCGTTCTCTAGGAAGAAGGCACGCTTCTCCGGGAAGAACAGGCTGAAACGTGTCAGATTCACCTGCTGGTCATCGACTTCGACCTGAGCGAAGTCCGTGTTGACCGTGAGGTCTAGGGTCATGCTCTGGTTCAGCCCGATCTTGGCGTCACCGCCGACCTGCCGACCGTAGTCGACCTCGGGACTGCCGACCTGGTAGTCCTTGAATCCGTCAGCTAGGACATATGGACTGACCGTGAACGTGCGGCGCGCGGGTGCATCGAGGGCGACCGTGCCCGCCATCGAAATCCGGTAGAGATCGTATTGCCGCGGGATGGGGGCCCACATGGCCTCTTCACTGTTCCGGCGGATCTTCCGTTCGAAGTTCACACCCCAGTCCTGCGTCCCGTTCGATCCGTACCGGAGGGTGGAGAAGGGGATGCGCATCTCGGCGTACCATCCCTCGCCGTCGGTGGACGTCGCGACTTCCCAGCTTCCGTCCCAGTTCAGATTGAAGCCGCCGGTCGAGCCGCGCTGCTGGCGGCCGCCGCCGGGGCCGCCGGCCTGACCTTCACCCGCGACCTGACCGTCGTACTCGATGCCCGCGGGGCTCGTACCGAACACGAAGCCATTCTGCCGATCGAGGTACGTGTCGAGTACCACCACGAAGGCGTCCGACTCGTTCAGCGATGCATCGCGCAGAGTCTGCCCAAATACGATGCCCGAAGCATCCGTGTCATAGAGCCACGCGGCGATGTAGATGGCTTCGCCGTCTTGGGCCATGCGGACTTCGGTGCGCTGGGAGACGGGCTGCCCTTCACTCGGCTCGCTCTGCACGAACCCTGTGAGCGCGATAAGGCCACGCCATGGTGCGTCGTCGAGGCGACCGTCGATGACGGGAGCTGACGAGATCTGAGCGGCGGTGGTGGTGGGAACCTGCTGTGCCGCGATGGCGACAGGCAGGGCGAACGCGAATGCTGCAAGAAACGTTGAACGAGGGCGCATGAGCCTCGGGATAGGTAACGAGTCCAATGGGCGCCTCGGGGAAGGCCGAGGCCGAGATCCAACAAGATATCGACAACCGGACGCCTCTGAGTGTTGGCGCGGTGTCGGGCCGGGTGGCGACGCGCTGGAAGAGCACAACCATGTGTGGAGGGGGAGTCCCTACGCGATCCCTTGGATCGAGAGAAGCAGCTCCCGGTCCTATTCTGGCTGCGGACTTCCCTTGCAGCCGCGAAGCCTGGGCGGCATCCTGAGCGAGCTTTTCATCGCTCATGCCACAGGTGTCCCATGCGTTTCGTCTCGAGAGGTCTTCTGGCGCTCGTCGCGCTTGTCTCGTTCTCAGCGTCAGCCCCGGCGGCTGCTCAGTCCGTCTCTCAAGCCCTTTCGGCCATTCCGCTCCGTGAAGTCGGCCCAGCCGCGGTCGGCGGCCGTATCGCGGACATCGCGGTCAACCCGCTCGACAAGTCGACCTGGTACGTCGCGGTCGGTTCTGGTGGGCTGTGGAAGACGACGAACGCCGGTACCACGTGGGCACCGGTTTTCGACGAGCAGAAGTCGTTCTCCATTGGGACCGTGGCTCTCGACCCAAGCAACCCGGACGTGGTCTGGGTAGGCACGGGTGAAAACGTCAGCGGCAGGCACGTTGGCTGGGGCTCAGGCATCTATGTGAGCCGCGACGCCGGGAAGACGTGGGAACACAAAGGACTCGAGGGCTCCGAGCACATCGGGAAGATCCTCATGCACAGGGACTATCCGGGCTCGCTGATCGTGGCGGCCGAAGGGCCGCTTTGGTCCGCGGGTGGGCAGCGCGGCCTCTTCCGCACGAGCGACGGCGGCGACACCTGGGAGCAGATCCTCGAGATCGATGAACACACGGGTGTGACCGACGTCGAAATCGATCCAAGCGATCCGAAGACGCTTTACGCCGCGGCCTTCCAGCGTCGCCGGCACGTGTGGGGCTACATGGGCGGCGGCTCAGGCTCTGGCATCTACAAGTCCACGGATGGTGGCGATTCTTGGCGTGAAATCACGACCGGCCTGCCGTCGGGTGACATCGGCAAGATCGGTATCGCCGTAACCCCTGCGAACGCTGATCTCGTCTACGCGACGATCGAAGCCACGGATGGTGAGCAGGGCTTCTACCGATCGACCGACAAAGGTGAGAGCTGGGAGCGCCGCAACGGATACATCTCCGGCGGAACCGGCCCGCACTACTACCAGGAGATCGAAGCGTCACCGACCGAAGAAGACATCGTGATCCAGATGGACGTCTTCTATCAGATCACGACGGACGGCGGTGCGTCGTTTGACAACCTGGGCACGGGTCGTGAGAAGCACTCGGACAACCATGCATTGTGGATCGATCCAGACAACACGCTCCACATGCTCTCGGGCACGGACGCGGGGCTGTACGAAACGTTCGATCGTGGCACGACGTGGCGGCATTTCCCGAACATGCCCATTTCGCAGTTTTATAAGGTCGCCGTGTCGAACCGAGAGCCCTTCTACGACATCCTGGGAGGGGCGCAGGACCTCGGTACGTTGTGGGGCCCGGCCCGTACCATGAACACGGAAGGCGTCCGGAACTCCGATTGGCTCATCCCCATGGGCGCAGACGGATACGGCGTTCAGATCGATCCGAGCGATCCGGACATCATGTACCTCATGACGCAGCAGGGGAATCTGTTCCGGACCGATGCCAAGTCATGGGAGTCGCTGCAGATCCAGCCGCAGCCGGCGCCAGGCGATGCGCCTGAACGATGGAACTGGGACTCGCCGATTCTGATCAGCCCGCACGACTCGGATCGCCTCTACTTCGCATCGCAGCGCTTGTGGCGCAGTGAAGATCGTGGCGACAACTGGAACGCCATCAGTGAGGATCTGACCACCAACACCAATCGATACGAACTCCCCTATATGGGCCGTGTGTGGGAGCTCGATGCGCTGCACGACAACGGAGCCATGTCGAAGTATTCGACGGTGACATCGATCACCGAGAGCTCGGTCCAGGAAGACCTGCTCTACACAGGATCGGATGATGGCCTCATCCATTTCACATCCGATGCGGGACAGACATGGACGCGCGCCGGGGTGTTCCCAGGTGTGCCCGAGCGGGCGTTTATCAACGACGTCGAGGCGAGCCAGCACGACGCGAACACCGTCTTCGCTGCGGCCGACGCGCATAAGATCGGCAACTACACGCCGTACCTCTTTCGCTCGGACGACAACGGGCAGAACTGGACGAACATCACGGGCGACCTGCCGGATGAGACGATCGTGTGGGCCGTGCAGCAGGATCACGTAGATCCGAACCTGCTCGTGATCGCAGCGGAGTGGGGCATCTACTTCAGCCCGAACGGTGGGACCAACTGGCACAAGCTGGCTGGCTCCCCGACGATCGCGTTCCGCGACGTGAAACTGCACCGCCGCGACAACGACATCATTGGCGCGACGTTCGGGCGTGGCTTCTACATCCTAGACGACTACTCGCCGCTCCGTGAGATCGCTTCGGGCGCACTCGATGGTCCGGGTGGAGTAGCTCCGGTGCGTGACGCATGGTGGTATGTGCCGTATCCGACGAACCAGGCCGTCGGCCGGCCGACGTTGGGCAGCAGTGCCTACGCCGCGCCGAACCCGGACTTCGGGGCGTTGCTCACGTACCTGGTCCCGGAGATGCCGGAGACCGCCCAGGACGCGCGAGAAGGCCGCGAGGCCGAGGTCAGAGAGCAGGGTGGAGACGCGCAGTTCCCCGGGTACGACGCTCTCTTCGATGAGTTGACCGAGAGCGGCCCTCAGGCGCTCATCCGGATCGACGACGTGTCAGGGACCCCCATCCGCTGGATTGAAGGATCCCCCCGGGCTGGTCTCCACCGTGTGGCGTGGGATCTGCGTCGTGCGGCACCGAACCCCATGAATCTCTCCACCCCGGCGTTCCGTCCGCCGTGGATGAGTGACCCACAGGGTCCGCTCGCACCTCCAGGAGAGTATTCGGCTCAGTTGGTGGTCGTGAGTTCGGCCGGAGCCGAGGAGATTGGACAGGCGCAGAGCTTCGAGGTGAAGCCGGTCGCGAGTGCACCGGGCGTCGATTTCATCGCGGTCGCCGAGTTCCAGTACGACGTGAGTGAACTCCAGCGGCGCGTTGGCGTCGCCGGGGCCGAGATGGGCAGGCAGCGCGACCGGCTCCCCTTCATGCGTGCCGCGCTTCTACGGACCCCACGGGCGGATCCAGCGCTCTTCAACGAGATGGACGCGGTTGAGCGGGCCTTCAACGAGATCTCGGTCCGGCTTCAGGGAGACCGCGTGCGTGGCTCGCTAAACGAGTCGAGCTCACCGGCTATTTCGAACCGGGTTGGCAACGTGGTGGGCGGGCACTGGTCCACGCGTCAGAATCCGACGGGGACGCAGAGGCGTAACATCGAGATCGCGCAGCAGGGTCTGGGTGCTGTGGAGGCTGACCTGGCTGGATTGATCGGTGGGCGGTTGATGCAGCTGGAAGAGGCGCTCGCGGCCGCGGGTGCCCCGTGGACGCCAGGAAGACGGATCGGGGGAAGGCCGTGATCGTGCAGCTGAGACGGGCCCTCGCCGCCGTTGCGGTAGCCCTCGCGACCACCGGAGGGGATTCCGCGGCCCAGACGACCCACGCAGAGCTCGTCGACTTCTACGACGCGTGGCGCGCGTTCGAGATGCCGGCGTTCGAAGGCGGCGTGCCGGACTACACGCAACGCGCCATGGATCGGCAGCACGGCGAGCTTGAGGACTGGATGGACCGGCTGTACGCCATGAATGTGGACGGTTGGCCCATCGCGCAGCAGATCGATTGGCACCTGATTCGTGCCGAGATGAACGGACTGGACTTCGATCATCGTGTAAGACGACCCTGGGCCAGAGATCCGGCGTTCTACGCGACGGTGTTCATGGCCGAGAGCGACGTGCCGGCGCATGAGGGAATGTCCGTGCACGGATTCGTCGACACCTGGAAGTACGACTATCCGTTGTCGGCTGGAGACGCGGCAGAAATCACCGAGAAGATCGGAGCGATTCCTGGGTTGCTGGAGCAGGCCAGGGGCAACCTGGATGACTCCAACGCTCGCGACCTGTGGCTCGCGGGTGATCGTTCATTCGGCGGGCAGGCACGCGACCTCGAGGCGTACGGTCGGCAGGTCGCCGGAACGAGCCGCGAACTGGATGCCTCGATCTCGGCCGCCGCGGACGCGTCTGAATCGTTCAGGACGTGGCTGGAGGCAGAAGCTCCGTCAAAGACCGGGCCATCCGGAGTGGGAGAGGAGAACTACACCTGGTACATGCAGAACGTCCATCTCGTCCCGTACACGTGGTCGGACCAGGTCATGATCATGCGCAGGGAGTTGGCGCGCTCACATTCGTCCATGCGACTCGAAGAGAATCGGAATCGGCATCTTCCGGAGCTCCCACGCATCGACAACGCGAAGGACTACGACGACCTGCTCAACATGTCCGTGACGCGGTACATGAAATTTCTGCGTGACGAAGAGGTTGAGACGCTTGAGCCGTGGATGGACGCAGCGCTTCGAGCCGTGAACGGTTCCTTCTCCGCTGCGGAGCCGGGCGAGGTGCGCAATTTCTTCCTCGAGGTGATCTACCGCAGCCCCGATGCATTCCGTCCGCACATGCACCACTGGATCGAGCTGGCTCGTATGCGTGAGGATCCGCACTCGAGCCCGATCCGTGCGACCCCTCCGCTGTACAACATCTTCGACGCCCGCTCAGAGGGACTCGCGACCGGCGTAGAAGAGATGTTCATGCACCTTGGCCTGCTAGAAGGCCAACCGCGGGCGCGTGAGCTGACCTGGGTCATGCTCGCTCAGCGGTCAGCTCGGGCGCTGAGCGGCTTGAGGCTTCACGGCGGTGTGTACGACATGGAGGATGCGGTGGCGAACGCGATGAAGTGGACGCCGCGCGGGTGGCTCACAGAAGGTGAGCTCGTCCGCTTCGAGCAGCATCTGTACCTACGACAGCCGGGGTACGGAACGAGCTATGTGAGCGGAAAGGTCCAGATCGAGGAACTGCTGGCGGAGTACGCCATGGCCGAGGGCGACGACTTCACGGTGAAGCGGTTCTTCGACGCGTATTATGCCGAAGGTGTGATCCCGACGGTCCTCGCTCGCTGGGCGATGACAGGTGAAAAGGATCCGATCCTGGATCTCGGGAGACGTTAAGACGCTGCTGGCTGAATCAGGACACACAAAAGGCCCGGGCGGTGCTGCCCGGGCCTTTTGTGTCTTGGTTGTTCCAAATACCAGGGCTCTTTAGCCCGGCTCAGCGGCTGAAAGCAGTGCGGCCGCTTGGTCCAAACCGTCACTCACACGGTTGAGCGCCGCCGCGACTTCGTCGACGAACATGTCCACCTCGTCCCAGGCCCGTTCCTCGAGGCCTTCCCGAATACCCGGGAGCGTCTTCACGCCGTACCCGGTCCAGAAGCCCGGTGCGTAGATCATGTGCCGGAACCAAGGGCGACGGGGCAGACCCTCTTCGCGCGTCATCCGCTGCTCCATGCCCTGCAGCAGGTTGTTCAGTCTTTCGCCTGTGCCACCGCCTAGAAGACCCTGCGACACAGCCGAGGTCATGAGTTCGTCATACCGGGCCGCTGCGGCTTCGAGCCGCGCCACCGCGTTCTCGACGGGAGCGAAGTTGATGTGCGGCACCGGCTCCTTGGCCTCCGGCGGTACGTACGTCTTCGTCGGGTCCGAGGCGATCTCGTAGGAGTCGTTTTCGACGAGTCGGTTGTGTAGCTCCGTCTCCGTTCGCATGGACGCCGCGAGCTGTTTCACCTCGCCCAAGTACATTTGGACGTTGTCCGCGAAGTTGCCGAAGCGGAACGGAAGCACGTCAGCGTTCGCCATGCGTAGCGTCGCCCGTCCCGCTGTCTTGGCGAGCGTAATTCCGTATGCGAAGCCCGGGTCGCCAAAGCGGGAGTAGTGGTCGTACGAATCGAAGATGGAGTGGTACGATCCGCCTCCGCTCTCACCGCCGAACCCGATGTTCAGAGAGGCGATGCCGAGGTGCTGCAAGAAGGGCGTGTAGTCCGACCCCGACCCGAGCGGCCCGATGCGCCGGTCGCGCCTCGTGTAGACATCAGGTGCTCCGTCGACGGCACGGGCGTGCTTCAGGCGGTCGTTTACCGAGATGCCCGTCTGAGGATCGATGATCTCGTCGCCGAGTTCGTTGGCAAGGCGTTCCAGGGTATGCGAGCCACCCACACCGATAAAGCCTCGACCGTTCCCGTCCGAGTTGATGTAGACGACGGCCTTCTCTTGGATTTCGGCGGCGTGATCCTCTGCCCACTCTGTCGAACCAAGAAGGCCGGGTTCCTCAGCGTCCCATCCGGCATAAACGATCGTCCGCTTTGGCCGCCATCCGTTCTTCACCATCTCGCCGACTGAACGCGCCTCTTCCATGAGCGCGACCATGCCGCTCAGAGGATCGCCCGCGCCGAAGGCCCAACCGTCCATGTGATTGCCACGAACGACCCACTCGTCGGGGAATTCGGAACCAGGCAGCATTGCGATCACGTCGTACGCCGGCGTCAGGTCCCAGTTGAACGCGAGCTTCATGTGCACGCGTGCCGGTCCCGGTCCTAGGTGGTACGTGAGGGGAAGGGCACCACGCCACGCCGCGGGAGCGACCGGGCCACCCATCGCCTCGAGGATCGGCTGAGCGTCTTCGTAGGAGATCGGGAGCACCGGGATCTTCATGATCGTCGGCGACTCTTCGACGGTGTAGCGCTCCGCATCGAGTGTGGCACCGACGCCTGGAGTGAGCGGATCGCCGGGGTACTGAGGCATGTCCTCGACCGAGCCGCGCTGGGCGCTCTGCGCCATGCGGTATGGCCCGTCCGGGTAGACGTCGCCCTGGAAGTAGCCGTCATCTCGCGGATCAGAGTAGATCAACGTCGCGATCGCGCCGTGCTGGGCCGCGACTTTCGGCTTGATGCCGCGCCAGGAACCGCCGTACCGAGCCAGCGCGATCTTGCCCTCGACGCTGATCCCGTGCCGTGCCAGTTCGTCGTAGTCCGCCGGGATGCCGTAGTTCACATAGACGACCTCACCTTCTACGTCGCCGTCCGCCGAGTACGCGTTGTACGTCGGGAGCAGATCCTGGGTGATGCCTGACGTCCGATCTCCCTCGACCTCGGGCTCCTCCAGCTTCAGCACGTACCGATTGGGCGAGACGAGCTCGACCATGCGCTCACGTGGGGTCGGGAACATCACGTGGTAGGTGTCGATGCGGGTTTCAAAACCCCAAGAGCGAAACTTGTCTGCGATCCACTCGGCGTTGGCCTTACCGCCGGGAGAGCCGACGTGAGTTGGGTGCCGCGTGAGGTACAGCAGCCATTCGTCCAGGTTGTCCGCGTTGAGCTGACTGTCGTAGTCGGCCTCGAGGTCGCGCTGCATTGCGCTGCTCTCGTCCGAGAAGCCGAGGAGCTGCGCGTGCGTCGACGCCGGGACGAATAAGATCGCCAAGACGGCGCATACGGCGGAAAGCCCGAACCGGAAATTGAATCGTGACATGGGTCGCTTCTGTGGGTTGATCTGCGTGATGTGGGCTGTGCAAGCCACGGCCAGACCCGATCGTACATCGAAGCGCCGGAGACGGCGAGGTTCAGATTCCGACGCAGGGTAGATGCCTCAAAGCCGCTCACGTGATACAATGGCGCCTTCAATCGTCCCACTGACAGAACGACCGAATACTGCCCACGACTGGAGCACTGAATGTCCGGACAGAAGGAGCAATGGGGATCAAGGCTAGGAGTTATCCTGGCGGTCTCCGGATCTGCTGTAGGACTCGGGAACTTCCTCCGCTTTCCCGGCCAAGCGGCCGCGAACGGCGGCGGCGCGTTCCTGATTCCCTACTTCTGCGCACTCCTCCTACTTGGAATCCCGATTTGCTGGGCCGAGTGGGCAATGGGTCGCTACGGTGGCCGCAAAGGCTTCCACTCCGCGCCCTCCATCTTGGGGGTGATCGGGAAAGGGGCTTTTTGGCGTTACTCAGGTGTGATCGGAATCCTGATCCCGCTCGCGGTCTCCTTCTACTACACGTTCATCGCGTCGTGGTGTTTGGGGTACTTCTACGCGTACGCCACGGGTGGGATGACGATCGACCCGTCGACAGCGATCGCGACCCAAGCCGCCGCGTCCACTTCGTTCTACGAAGGGTTCACCGGCTTCTCTGAGAACGGACTCTTCTTCGGAAGCCTCGGGATTCCGACCATCGCCTTCTGGGCGGTCGCGTTCGGCATGAACATCTTCCTGATCATGCGGGGGATTTCGAAGGGCATCGAGAAGTTCGTTTCCTTCGCGATGCCAATCATGGCCGTCTGTGCGCTCATCGTGCTGATCCGTGTGCTGACGTTGGGTACGCCGGATCCCGCGCTACCCGATCAGAACGTGATGGGCGGGCTGGCCTACATGTGGAACCCGGACTATGCGGCGCTGAAGAACCCACAGACGTGGCTCGCCGCGGCTGGACAGATTTTCTTCAGCATCTCGGTCGGCTTCGGCATCATCCTCAACTACGCGTCTTACGTGAAGCAGGATGACGACGTGGCGCTGTCCGGCCTTACGGCTGCGGCGACGAACGAGGTCTTCGAAGTCGGCTTCGGTGGATTGATCACGCTGACGGCATCGTTCGTCTTCTTGGGCTTGAGCGGCACGATCGCCGCAGTGAGTGCAGGAACGTTCGGACTCGGCTTCCAGACGTTGCCGGTCGTCTTCGCGCAGATGGGCGTGTTCGGCCCGGTAGTCGGCGCGGTGTGGTTCTTCATGCTTTTCCTCGCTGCGGTCACGAGTTCGATTTCGATGTACCAGCCGGCGGTGGCCTTCATGCAGGAGGCCTTAGGTGTCGATAGGAAACGCGGCACGTGGTTCGTGGTCGCGATCTGCATGGTCGGCTCCTTCATGGTGATCTATTTCACCGAGGGTGCAGTCTTCTGGAGCACGATCGACTTCTGGATCGGGACCTTCTTGATCCTGGTCTTGGCCATGCTCGAGATCATCGCGTTCAGCTGGATCTTCGGGATTGATCGTGGGTGGGCGGAAATCCACCACGGAGCTGACATCAAGATCCCCACCATCTTCCGCTTCATCATGAAGTGGGTGGCTCCGGCGTACCTGCTGATCGTTCTGGTCGCGTTTGCCGTTACGAACCTACCGGCGTCAATCGCACAGATTGGACAGCAGCCGATGGCTCAATTGGCGCTTGGCCTGCTAGCGGCAGTGCTGCTCGTGCTGATGTGGATCGTTCGCCTCGGCGAGAAACGGTGGCGTGACCTGGGGATGGACCTCGACGGTAAAGAACATGTCAGCAGCGGAGGTGCATCATGACGATCGGCGGATGGATTCTACTGGTTGGCTCGCTGAGCTTTGTGTGGGGACTCGCAGGATGGTGCTACTACAAGATCCTGACTGGGCCCGACAAGTAGCGTAGAACGCTGAGCTCGTTGGGGCTCGTGTGAACAAGTGGGGCGGTTCGTCTTCGGGCGGGCCGCCCCGCGTGCGTTTTGGGGCCTGGAACCGCCAGGGCTACGTCGCCCCCCCATAGTCAGCAGCCATGAAATGTGTCCATGAGCCACTGCGTGACAGAGGGATACGCATGCGCGTATGTGAAAGCGATGTGGGCTTCATCGTCCGAACCCGAAGCGACCCGCAATTCGTGCTCGATAACGAACCAGCGACCCTCCAAGTCGGCGTATGCCACATCAGGTAGGTCGAGCTGTAGCGTGCCCCATTTGGACCAGCGCGTCGGGTCCGACATGTCTACGCCCACCTCGTAGAGAGAGCCACGTTCCACGAGTCGCCATCCGCCAGGCCGCCACACCGTCTAGTGTGAAGGTCGGTGTGCCGCGGTAGCTCCCGCGCACCGAGAATCCCGACGACATTGAATTCGCGCCGAACGCTGGCTGCGCCCGATCATGCCGAACGGCATCAGCGGCTTCGGAGAGCGCGAGAGCGCCCGAGCCTAGCAGGAGTTGTCCTGGTGATAACAAAACTGCCCCAAATGTTCCGATGAGGATCGCTCCCAACACCATCACTGCATTCTCCGCCCGCCATCCCATCGGTCACCTCCTCGCCCCGTGCGTTTTTCTGTTCGACGTGCTTTGGCTCCGCACGCTGACTTGAGGTAAAGCAAGGCGAGTGCCGGAACAGGTTGCCGGTTTCGTCAGATGGCTGAATAATCAGCACCCTACGGGGTCGCCCAAGCGCCCCGCGACTGTCTTTTGGAGAGATGACCTTGAAGAAGCTCCACGCCTCGACTGTTGTGTTTGCCGGTATGCTCGCCGGACTCGCGCTGACCGCTTCCCCGGCGGCCGCTCAGGGGCGTTCGTGTGGCCCCCAACCCTTGAATCCGTTGAATCCGGTTGGTGATGAGGGCAGCGTCTACAACTGCAAAGACACACCGAACCCGCTTCCACCCAACACATCCATCTGGACAGAAGAGATGACGTGGATGGACGTTCGGGATGCTCTCGATGCAGGGAAGACCACGGTCATCATCTCGACCGGTGGTATAGAGCCCAACGGTCCCTGGCTCGTCTTGGGGAAGCACAACTATGTGCTCACTGCCAACTGTGAGGCGATTGCCCGAAAGCTGAGGAATGCCCTTTGCGCCCCGATTCTGCCTTACGTGCCCGAGGGGAACATTGACCCCCCGTCGAGTCACATGCTGAGTCCGGGTACGATCAGCGCGAGTGGTGAGACGTTCGAGGCGGTTCTCACCGATATCGCGACTTCATACAAAGCCCACGGCTTCGAGAACATCCTGTTCATTGGTGACTCGGGATCGAATCAGGGTCACCAGCGAGCTGTCGCGGAGCGGCTGACTGCGGCGTGGGGCGGGAGTCCGGTCGTGGCTCACATTGGTGAGTACTACGACAACACGGCTATGAGGAACTTCTTCGAAGAGAACCTCATGCCTTGGGGTGAGCGGGATGGCTTGCACGACGAGCCGGATATCGCGGTCAACATGTTCGTGGATGACCCATCTTCGATTCGATGGCAGGAGCGAGTCGATGCCGGACTGGCCACGATCGACGGCGTCGACCTTTCCAACCGCGTGCAGACCCTCGAATGGGGCAGGGCTGTGGTCGAGTTCCGCGCGACGAACGCCGTGGAGGCGATCCAATCGGCCATCAGCAACGGTGGGACGTTACCCGCGCCCCCTCAGCCGCCACGTACCGGCGGTGGCGGTGGCCGTGGGGAGCGTCCAGCCCCTGACCCTCGTACGATGGGCGGAGGCGACTGTCGTGCGAACACATACAACTGTTCGGACACGCCGAACCCACTCCCAGAAGCGCAGTCCGTATGGCTGGAAGAACTGACGTGGATGGACGTGCGGGATGCCCTCGCGGCTGGGAAGCGGACGGCGATCGTCGCGACCGGCGGAGTCGAGGAGAACGGTCCTTGGCTCACGACCGGAAAACACAACTACGTGCTGGACGCCAACTGCGAATCGCTCGCTCGTGAGCTCGGCGACGCGCTGTGCGCACCCATCGTGAAGTGGGTCCCGGAGGGAGATCCGGAAACACTCGACGACCCGGGTACGATCAGCCTCCGACAGGAGACGTTCCAAATGCTCCTCACAGACATCGCGATGTCTCTCAAGACACATGGATTCGAGAACATCGTGTTCATTGGGGACTCCGGCGGGAACCGCCGAGGTATGATCGCGGTCGCCGAGCGCCTCGATGCGGAATGGGCGGGCGAAGCCCGGGCGATCCATGCGGGGGAGTACTACCCGGCGAGCCCCGATCCGGCCAAGAACGTTCTCGTCATGAAGGGCCTCATGAGAGAGGGCCAAGAGGGTACAGAGGGGTTGCACGACAACCCGACCATCACACTCAACATGATGGCGTCCGATCCCGAGTCTGTGAGGTGGAGGGACCGAGTCCGCTACGGCCACGCCTCGATTGACGGCTTCGACATTTCGGATCTCGCTCAGTCGCTCCAGCTCGGACGAGAAATTTCACAGGCTCGCGCGGAGCGCACGGCCGCGGCGATCCGGGAGCAGTTGTCCGGGCGGTAGTCTCGGCTGGCTGAGGCCCTAGAAGACCACGCGGGTACCCACGATCGCCCGGCCTGGCCGTGCGCCATCAACGAGGGCGCCGTCTTTTACCACGAATTCGCCGTTCACGAGCACGAACTGCACGCCTTCCGAGTATGAGAGTGTGCCCTCGAAGGTTGCCGTATCGATGATCTTCGAAGGATCGAAGATGGTGACGTCCGCGTCGCTGCCGATCTGGATGCGGCCCTTCCGAGCCATTTGAGCGGAGACCGCGCCAAGCCGCTGAGCGGGCATGATCGTGATCTTCCTCAGTCCTTCCATGAGGCTCGAAATCCCTTCTTCCCGGACGTACCGGCCCAAGAAGCGCGCGAAGGTGCCGGCGCTTCTTGGATGCGCGCCTGGGTCGTAAGGCATTCCGTCTGAAGCAACCATTACCGCCGGGTCCGACATCGCGGCGGTGATCCACTCGGGCTTCATAATGTGGATAATGATGACCCCGCCTCGTTCACGGTATTGGTTGAAGGTCGCTTCGGTCAGTCGCTCTCCGGTTTCCTGCCACTGCAGGTCACCGTAAGAGATCTGGAGCCGCTCCTGCCAACCTTCATCGAAGATGGCGGACTCGATTGAGGTAGAGGCCGCCGTATAGGGGTACGCCTCGGTCGTGACATTCACCCCGGCCCTCCGTGCACCGCGGATGAGGTCGAGATTGGTTTCGATGTCCCATAGACTCGAACTGTTGAGATGCACGATGTGCAGCGGAGCCTGTGTGGCGACCGAGTTCGCGATGACTTCTTGGATCGGGTCAATGCCCATGGACCGTACATGAGTGTAGATCGTGATCGCGTTGTCACCCGCGAATTCCATGACCCGGTAGATCTCGTCGCGGTTGGCACCCGGGTAGTACTGGTGTGGCATACCGATTCCGAGCCCGCCCGCCGTTATCTCCGACTGCAGCCGCTCCCGGAGCGCCCCGTACCGCTCTTTTCGGAGAGGCTCATATGCGGCCGCGCCAATGAGCTCCATGATCTGAGCGTTCTCTTCCGTCGTCAGGTCTCTTGTCCCGGCGGCGTCTACCATGTCCCTCACCTGCCGGTACTGGTCCGCGAAGTCGGGCATGACCGAGATCCTCGCAGAACCGTGCGATACGCTCGCTCCGAAGTTCAGGACTGACCCTCCGCGACGGGGATCCAGGAAGTCCGTCATGGAGGGGACGCCACCCTCCAATTCGAGGGCGGTGGTCACGCCGTCCATGGCCTGGAACTCGTTGGCCCGCACCGTCTGCCCGTGCGCGTGCATGTCGATGAAGCCCGGAGCCACGACGAGGCCCGTCGCATCGATGACGGTGGTGCCTTGCAGCGCCCCTTCACTGATCGAGACGATTGTCTGCCCGCGAATGCCGACGTTACGAATTGCATCGAGGCCCGTCTCTGGGTCCATGACGCGGCCGCCCATCAGTACGACGTCGTAGACTTCTTGGGCCTCCACCGCTTCCGCCCCAATCGGTCCGGGCGTTGGAGCCAGGGTGCCGACCAACATGAGACAGGTTGCTACTGCGGTCCGGACTAAGCGCGTACGCGTGTGCATATTGAGTTCCGTTCGGGGTCCCTGAGCTACGCCGTCGAAAGTAGGCCGGATGGTAGGCTCCCACCAGAAAAGACTAGAGGCCCTTCCCCTCGGAAACCGTTTTTGTCGACCGCGTCAGCACCTGGAGATCGAACGCGAGCTTTTTCCACCCGCTGGGCTCGTCGTGCATGAAGCCGATGTAGGCGAAGTCGAGTTGCCACTCGCTCGGGCCGTCCTTGATGCCCTTGTTGGCCTGGACTAGTCCGGTCAGCCCGGGCCGTATCAAGCGCTTTCGAAAGATGCCCTCCTCGAGCTCCTCGTAGTACGGCTCGAGCGGCCAGGGGCGAGGGCCGACGAAGCTCATTTCACCCACGAGGATTGTGAACAGTTGGGGCAGCTCATCCAAATAGAAGTCTTTTAGAATCTTCCCAACCTTGGTGACGTTGGCGGGATCCCGTTCCATGGGTTTGATGTGTTGGTACTTCTGAGTCGCCCGGATCTCATGGAATACATCCATGCGAACGATGCGGAACTTGGGGAGGTGGAAGACACGCCCCTCCGAGCCACGCTCTTCGGTCAAGAAGAACGGCCCCCGGTGCCGCGGAATGAAGAGGCCTTCAAGCAGGAGCGCGACGAGGATGGCCAGAAAGAGGGGCGAGAAGAGCAGAAGCAGCGCGAAGGACAGGAGAATGTCCAACGCGCGCTTCTGCCAACACACCGGCACGAGCCCATCGAGGCTGCGCCCGATTTTATCGTACCGCTCGAGTTCCTGGGGCGTCACGGGGCGGCCCTCAGCTGATGGTCCTTCTGCGTTCCGGTGGACGGATGATCGCCCCGAAGCCGTGCTCGGCGAGGAGTCGGTTGAACTCATCCAGCCGAGGCCCGAGCAACTGACGTACCGTGGCGTCGTGGCTAGTCCAGCGGACTCTCAGGTCACTCAGTACGTCTTCCGAGCCGCGAGACACACCGGTCTCGGCGCCCTCGGCGTTCCCGTGGAGCACGACGTATTGGAACTTGAGACGAGATGGGAAGTTGATCACGGTCTGCCCATCCACCACGCGTGCCTGATAGAGTGAATCCGCGACGGTTGTGAGCTCTTCCATGAGCGCGTCGGCTGCTTCCCCAACCACGTCGGCTCCGTCACGGCCCTCAATACGCCCCATGAGCGTCTCGACCTGGTCGTCCACATCATTGACGTCGATGGCCGCGTGATGGATGTCGGTCAGTTCGCGCGCTACTTGGGCTACGAACTGATCCTGCTCGACGTACTCCGCCATTGTCGCGTCAACACGTGGATCCTTACGGACCTCGAGAGACTGCGTCTGCGTGAAGTCACCGGCGGTCAGACGCACCTGGTACGTGCCTGGAATGACACGCCGACCCGCGAGTGAACCGAAGACGTAGGCGCCCGGGATGTTGGGGATCTGCTCGTGGCGCAGGTTCCAAGCCAGACGATTGTGCCCGGCTTCCACAGTTATGGGTTGCGCCCCAGGACTGACGTCTTCATCTGGATGTGTCGAGTACGTGCGGATGATCTCACCCGCCGTTGACATGATTTCGACGGTTACGGAGTCACCCTCCGCGGGTTCTTCTGCCATGTAGTACTGTACGATCGCGCCCGACGGGGGATTCTGACCCACATTCCTAGCGAAGCCCCCAAAGCCACCGCTGGCCAGCCGGTACGCATGGCGGGGGGGCAGCAGGTAGTTCTCGCTGCCCTCAACGTCCGTTGCGTTCTGCATGGGGGTGAGGTCGTCCAAGATCCAGAACGACCGACCCGATGTCGCGGCTACGAGATCGTTCTCGCGACGCTGCACGATGAGGTCGTTTATGGGGGTGTTGGGCAGGTTCAGCTGCATGGGCTGCCAGTTCTCGCCTTGGTCCCACGAAGCGAAGATCCCCGTCTCGGTACCCATGTAGAGCAGGCCGGGCCGGACCGGGTCCTCCCGGACGACTTTCACCCAAGCCTCTTCCGGGATGCCGGTGGTCCGGTTTTCCCAGTTCTCGCCGTAGTCGTTGCTGACCAGCAAGTGTGGGGTGAAGTCGTTGAACTTGTAGCGCGTATAAGCGGCGTACACGGTCGCCGGATCGTGAGGTGAGACCTCCATCGAATTGATCTGGCCTTCCTCGAGGTCGTCCGGCGTGACGTTGGTCCAGGTCTGGCCTGCATCGCGTGTGACATGAATGAGACCGTCGTCTGAGCCTGTGTAGATAGTCCCGGCCTCGTGTTCCGATTCCACCACGTAGTAGATGGTGCCATAGATCTCACCCCCGGCACCCTCGTTTGTGATCGGTCCGCCACCGTAGCCCTGGTGCTCGTCGTCGTCACGTGTGAGATCCGGGCTAATCTCCTGCCACGTCATGCCGCGGTCCTCGGTGACGACCAGGTGATTCGAGGCGTGGTAGATCCTCTCGTAGTTGTGCGGAGAGGCGATGATGGGTGCGTTCCAGTTGTAGCGGTACTTCATCTCGCGGCCCTGAAGCGCAGCTGGCATCACCGGGTAGACACCTACGTCGCGCTGGCCCTTCGTCTGGTGATCGTACTCGCTGATGATGCCCATGTAACAACCGGCATACACGAAGCGTGGGTTGTCCGGATCGAAGGCTGTGTAGGCGCTTTCACAGCCGCCCACGGCGTACCAGTCCTTCCACGTCACACCGCCAATCCCCGCGCTCGCGATCGCCACGGAACTGTTGTCCTGCTGGCCTCCGTAGACGTAGTAGGGGAAGCGATTGTCCACGTTCACCCGGTAGAACTGAGAGGTCGGCTGGTTGTCGAGCTGCGACCAGCTGTCTCCAGCGTTGAACGAGACGTGTGCTCCGCCGTCGTTCGCGTTGATCATTGTCTCGTTGTCGTCCGGGCTGATCCACAGATCGTGGGTGTCACCGTGGCGAACCTGGACCCGGTTGAACGTCCGCCCACCATCGATCGACTTCATCATAGGCGCGTTCAGGACGTAGACTGTCTCGTCGTCCTGAGGGTCCGCGAAGATCTCGATGTAGTACCAGGCGCGTGCGCGGGCCGACCAGTTGTCACTCGTGAGCTCCCACGAGGCGCCACCGTCGTCCGAGCGGAAGATGCCACCACCGGGATCGGCTTCGACGATCGCGAAGACACGGTCCGAGTTAGCCCGGGACACGTCGATGGAGGTCTTGCCCATCTCGTCGGGCAGTCCGTTCTCCAACTTGTTCCAGCTGTCACCCCCGTCCGTGGACTTCCAGAGCCCGCTGCCTTCTCCGCCGCTCTGGACCTGCCAGGGAAGGCGTCGGTTGTGCCAAAACGCTGCGTAAAGAATGCGCGGGTTGTTCATGTCCATAGAGAGATCGGACGCACCTGCGTCCTCACTCACGTAGAGGATATGCTCCCACGTCTCGCCGCCGTCCGCGGAGCGGTAGAGCCCACGCTCGGGGTTGGCTCCGTACGCTGCACCCTGGACTGCCACGTAGACGAGGTTCGGGTTTTTGGGATGGATGCGCACCCGTGAGATGTGCCGACTGCGAGGCAGTCCCATGTTCGTCCAAGTGCGTCCGGCGTCCGTCGACTTGTAGACCCCGTCCCCGTGTGAGGTCATCACACCGCGTGCGGCATGCTCGCCCATGCCCACATAGATGACGTTCGGGTCCGATTCAGAAACCGCGATCGCACCCACGGACGATGTGCCCAGCTGCCCGTCCGAGATGTTGTTCCATGTGATGCCAGCGTCGGTGGTCTTCCAAATGCCGCCGCCGACGGTGCCCATGTAGTACATCTGGGGGTCACCCACGACTCCGGTACTCGCGACGGAACGGCCGCCTCGATAGGGGCCGATCGAACGCCATACCATCGACTGGAACGTGGCCGGGTCTACGGCTGGGGTGTCGTCTTGGGCGGTCGCTGGCGCGGGCAGGGAGATGGCCGCACAGGCGACCAATAAGAACAGGCAGGAACGGGACAAACGGGACATATCGGCTCCAGGGGAGTCTGGCTCAGCCGTGGCGGGCGCGAACGAGGGCGCCACGCCGAATCGGCGCAGTGATATCAGGGGATCAGCTTCCGCGCTCGCGTGGGCCGGCGCAAGGTTTGGAGCGCGCCGGAGCCGGGAGCCGCTAAGGCGATCCCTATAGGCCCGGCGGCCTTCCTATTAAGTCGGTCGCCGGACCCAACGCGCGTTCCACGGCTAGAGCCGCACCCAAAAGCGCCTCGTCGTGCCCCCGTGGCGCGACGAACTGGAGCCCGACGGGCATGCCGGAGGCATCGAGCCCGACCGGGAGCGTGATCGCACACAGGCCGAGTATGCTCGCGGGGCAGGTGGGCCGGAGCGCGGTGACGTTGGCTGCGCCGTAGGCGTCAAGATCTGCCAGTTCGGCCAGCGGCGCGGGTGTGGCCATGGAGGCAGGAAGGGCCAGGACGTCAGCCTCGGCAAACAGAGCATCGGTTCGGCTCATGAGTTGAGCCCGCCGTGCCACAGACGATCTGTACTGATCGCCGCCCAGTTCGGGAGCATGGGCAAGGCGAGATCCCACAATCGGGTCCAGAATATCGATCCACTCCGGCAGGTCCCGCTTCAGAAAATCCATGCACTCTGCGCCCGCGATCCCGCCGGTTATATAGAGGTGTTGGGCCTCATCGAGGAGTGTGCCGTCTACCGCTCCGACACCCCAGCCGGCGGCCCCCAGTCTTCTGATCGCTCCGCGAAGGACGTCAGCGATGTCTGTCTGACAGTCATCCCAGATCGTACACGTCGGCATCGCGACACGCAGCCCGGCAGCGGGGAGGGTGGCGAGTTGGAGCCGGAGTTGCTGTGGATCTCCCCATTCCGGATCGAGTGAGCCGAAAAAATAGATGGCGTCTTCGACGGTCCGGGTCAGTCCCCCAACCGTGTCGAGCGTGGTGCTGAGGGGCACGACCCCTTCAACGCTCCATCGGGCATGCGTGATCTTGTGGCCCACGGTGCCGGTCATCGCGGCGGGAATTCGGATGGAACCCCCTGTGTCGGATCCGAGCGCGAGAAGCGCCGATCCCTCCCAGAGACTCACCCCCGCTCCGGACGAGGAGCCTCCGGTGATACGGTGCACATCTGCATCCCAGGGATTCCGAGGGGCACCCCAGTGCGGGTTTATCCCAATCGCGCCGTAGGCGAACTCGACGGTATGCGTCTTTCCCATGATGACGGCGCCCTGTTCACGCAGCCGTGCGACGAGCCACGCGTCCTGAGTCCACGGCTCCGGAAGTGCTCTGGCACTTCCGGCGAAGGTGTCGAAGCCGCTTGTCCCGTATAGATCCTTCACCGAGACTGGGATGCCGCAGAACGGAGGGGCATCCCCTCGCTTGAGCCGCTCGTCTGCGGTGCGAGCCGCCCTGTGAGCCGACTCGCTGTCGAAAGCCCTGTAGGCGTGGAGTCGTTCTCCGTGTTGGCCGTGACTGGCGATGGCTGATTCCGCGAGTTCGACGGCGGAAAGATTTCCTGAACGAAGCGCCGCAGCGACTCGTTCGATGGACTGATCCATGGGCGCTTTGGCTGCCTTTGCATCGCTCGAAGTCATGCCTCATCATCACCATGAACCGTGAATCGCGCCAGCGTTTTGTGAGGCTGTCTTGTCTTAGTGTTTGCAGGTGTTACAACGGTCTTGCGTTTATCCGCATGAGCACTGTATGTATGCCGTCCGCCACTACTCAACCGGCCACTCGAGGCCCCATGCGATTCTGCTTGCGCACCTTTGCCGTGCTCGCGGCATTGGCGCTCGCCATTCCTTCGGCCGCTCACGCCCAATCGCGCACGACGTCTGCCATTCGCGGCTTCGTCACTGCTCAAGACGGTTCGACCCTCGTCGGTGCGACGGTCGTCATCCGTCACGACGAGACGGGCGCGTCGCGGTCGGGTCTGACGAACACGAACGGGGCTTTCCTTGTTCTGCTCCTTCAGCCGGGCGGCCCGTACTCGGTCTCCATCCAGCACCTCGGGTATTCTGAGGGGCGGGTCGAAGGTATTCGACTCGCGGTGGGCGAGACGTTCACCTTGGAATACGTCATGCAGGAGCAGGCGGTGGAGTTGCGGGGGATCGAAGTCGCGGTCGAGCGCGCCACGATCTTCACGCCGACACAGATTGGTCCGGCGACGCGGCTGACCGAGCGTGTCCTCGACGCGACGCCCATCATGTCGCGTGACGTGATGGAGTTGGCCGTCTTGTCGCCTTTGGTGAAGACCACGGAAGGCGGTGGTTTCTCCGTAGCCGGGCAGAACGATCGCTACAACGCGATCTTGGTGGATGGCCTGGCCAGTAAGGACATGTTCGGCCTGACCTCAGGTGGCGTGCCGGGGGGGCAGGCAGGTGCAAAGCTGATCCCCATCGACGCTGTAGCTCAATACGAAGTGCTGGTCGCCCCGTTCGATGTTCGCCTGTCCGGCTTCACCGGTGGTGTGATGAACGCGGTGACCCGTTCCGGGACGAACGACTGGCGCGTGCGGATCGATGGTGTTCACCGAGCCGAGCAGCTGATGGGAGACCTTCAGCTTCCGACTGGTCCCGTAGCGGCCTCCGGCGTGAACCGGAGCCTCCTTTCGTTCTCCGTGGGTGGTCCGGTCGTGCTGGACAAGGGCCACTTCTTCGTTGCGGCTGAGTTCGAGCGGCGGAATCAGCCACCGTCGGGTTACAACCTCTTCCGTGATCCCGAGTCACTCGTGCGTATCTCTGGAGAGTCGATGGACGAGTTTGCGTCCCTCATGCAGACGGATCATGGGGTGGATGTTGGGAATGCCGCCGCTTACCCACTCAGCCAACAGCTCTCGAACGTGTTTGCGCGCTCCGACTGGAATTTCGACAACGGGACACGACTGACACTGCGAAACGTGTTCTCACACGCGACGAATGACGAGTCACCCAACCGCTCGGCCTTCCTTCCGTACGAGCTGTCGTCCAACACGGTCCAGCGGACCTCGATGAACAACATCACGTCCCTGCAGCTCTTTTCACCGCTCGGTGATCGGTTCGCGAACGAGTTCGACATGACGGTGCAGGTCAGCTCAGATGAGTCTGCGCCGACGACCGACTGGCCGCAGGTCGAGGTGGGCCTAAGAAGTTCGATCGGGGATGTGTCGCTGAAGCGGCCGGTGCGCGTCGGGGGGCAGTTCTTCGCCCAAGACAACGGCTTGGACCAGACGAGTATTAGGGCAACAAACAGTCTGGATATTCGCAGCGAGGGTGACGACGTCGTGACCCTCGGAGTCAGCGGGTCGTACTACGACATCGCACATTCCTTCCTACCGGGTGCGGCGGGTGAGTACTACTTCCCGTCGATGGCAGATCTTCGGGCCAACGCGCCGGAGCGCTACCAACGTGCTGAGTTGGCCCCGGGTCAGGATCCAGCGGCCAAATTCGAGGTCGTCGAGGTCGGGGCGTTCGTCCAGCACCTCATGCACGCTGGGAAGGGCCTCACGATGCGCTTCGGCATTCGAATGGACGCACCTTACGTCCTCTCGTCTCCAGAGCAGAACACCGATGTCCTCGATTTTTTCGGATACGACACGTCTAAGCTGCCCAGCGGCAACTTCCTGTTCTCGCCGCGATTCGGCTTCAACTGGCAGAGCGACGGTCTGCGTGTGACGCAGGTACGCGGTGGCTTCGGCTGGTTTGCCGGTCAGATTCCGTATGTGTGGCTCTCGAATGCGTTCCATAACAACGGAATTCGTTCGACAACGCTGACCTGTGGCGGGAGGCACTACGTCGAGCCACTGCCGGCGCGTCCAGCCCCGCCCTTGAACGTCGGCTCTCTACCGATGGGTTGTTACAACCCAGACGGCGGGACGATCCCGTTCAATCGCGTGAGCAGCGTAGTCGTGTTCGAAGACGGCTTCAAGTATCCGCAGGACTTGAAGTTCTCAGCTTCAGTCGATCACGAGCTGAGCGACCGCACGAGCTTCACGATCGGCTTCCTGTTCAACAAGGCGCTGAACCAGGTCGGAATCGAAGAACGCAACCTCGAGGGCGGCAACGGGTCACTCTCGCAGCTGGGTGGAACCGAGCGGAAGTATTACTCGGACATCACAAGCGACTTCGACCAAGTCCTTCTCGTCACCAACGAGGGTGAGGACTGGGCCACGTCACTGAGTGTTGAACTTCGCGGCCAGCTGACCGATCGGATTGGAATCCAGTCCGGCTATGCCTTCGCGCGTTCCTGGGATCGTACGAGCCTGACCTTCGCGGATATGGCATCGAACTTCGGGTTCAATCCGAGTGAGTTCGATGTGAATCAGCCGCCGTTACGGACCTCGAACTTTGACCGTCCACACAAGATCGTCCTGGCCATGTACGGGGCTCCCTTCGAGTCTCTCCCGGATACGGAACTGTCGCTCCTCTACACCGGCCAGTCGGGCCTCCCGTTCTCCTACGTCTACGACGGAGATGTGAACGGGGACGGCTACCCCGGCGTTGGTGGAGCCCTCGATCGATTCAACGATCTCGTGCATGTGCCAGCGACGCTCAGTGGGCTCGGGGAAGGCGCTCCGTACTCGCTGGTGACGCAGATTCTGTTGGCGGATGCGATCAAGAACAACGATTGCCTCAAGAAGTACGCGGGGACGCTTGTGGCTCGGAACGGCTGTCGGGCTCCGTGGGAGAACCGGTTGGATCTGAGGTTGGCCCACACGGTTCACATGGGTGATCGCGACATTCGCTTCGAGGGTGACCTGATCAACGTGCTCAACATGGTCAACGGAAGCTGGGGCAAGATCGAGACGACCAGCCCTGTCGTTCCGCTGCTAGAGCTGTGTGAACTCGGGTGCGAGAGTCCTCTTCCCGCCAGGTGGGGTGGGGCGGTGCTCCCTCAACGCAACGAGGACGGTCAGCTGACGTCTCCGGACCCGTGGACGGTGATCACACCAGATTCCCAATGGCAGATGCAGTTCGGCGTTCGCGTGACGTTCGGCGGAGGGCGATAAGATGACGAAGCGCATGAACCGAGTCCTCGGACTCCGGATGATCGTTGGTGCCCCAGTCACGCTCATGGTGGCCGTGGCGTGTCAGGAAGTCACCGGCCCGATCTGGGTCGACTCTCTCCAGCTTGAGCCGGATTCGCTCTTCTTGATCCCAGGTGAAATGGCTCAGTTCACTTCAGTGCCGTTGGATCAGCGGGACAACGAACTGCCGGAACGCGCGGAGCGCACAGAATGGATTGTGAGCAACTCGACGATCGCGACCATTGAGCCGCAGGGTGGGGTCGCTACGGTCACCGCAGTGAAGATTGGCTCAACCAACGTGCGCGTGTCGCTCGGGCGTGGTACCGGGACGGGCCGCGTCTACGTCGAGCCGTTCGAGTTGCGGGAGATCAGGATCGACCCAGTACCGGGCGGCGGCCCCATTGAACTGAGTCAGACGAGCACCTGGGGAAGGCGAACGACGGTGCGGCCGATCCTGATCGGTATGGATGGCCAACAGGTCTCTACCGAGGGTTATCGGATCTCTTGGCGGACGTCCAACACCCAGATCTTTATCATGGTCGGAAACCAGGAAGTCGTCACAGGTACTTCGATCAGCATCCGCGGACGGAACACAGGGTCGGCGACGCTCACGTTGGTTGTAGGGGATAAGTCGGTCTCAGTCCCCGTGATCGTCAGCTAAAGGGCGCCTGACGACGGACTCTTACCGCGGGTCGATCTCGGCGAAGACAGCCGCGTTCCCCTGACGGTCCCATGAGATGACCTGGTACGGCTTTGCACCGGGGCCTTCCATGCCTGGCGAACCAGTCGGCATGCCTGGCACTCCGATGCCGGTGATCGCGGGACGGCTGGCGAGCATCACCTTGATTTGTTCTGCTGGCACGTGGCCTTCGACTACGTATCCGTCGATGAGCGCCGTGTGACACGACATAACGGCTCCCGGAACGCCCGCGTCTCTTTTCACCGCCATCAGGTCCTGGACGTTACGTGCATCGACGTCGAAGCCCGCAGCACGAAGGTGGTCGACCCAGCCCTCACAGCATCCGCAGGTCGCGGCCTTGTAGACTAGGATCGAGGGAAGATCCGCATCGGCCATGGCAGACATGACAGGTGTCGCTTCGCCCGCGGCATTGGCTGCGGCGGCATCGCCTGAGCCACATCCCGTGAGAGCAACGGTCAGAAGGGTCAGGGCAGTGGTCGAGTATTTCATCTGAGCAGCCTCTTCGAGCATGACGTGTAAACGGCCCATGGGAGCCGGCACCGAAAATCTACCGCATCAACGCCAAGGGGTGCACAGTTGGACGCGCATGAAACAGGATTGTGTTGCCGCCCGTAGGTGCATGCGACCACCAAACACAACAGGACCGCTGATTCGTGCCTCGTGGATCGATGCCGCCGGGGAGTTCCACGGCCGCCTAGTTCACTCTTGCGTGCCTGCGAGGGCCGCGCAAGTTGCGCGAATGAAGATTAAGAAATGGTTCCAGCCCGTTGTCCTCGTCGCGGTAACGTCACTAGGCGCCTGCAGCGAGGCGCCTTCGGGAAAAGTCGGCACGCCAGAGCTGCGTGCGGCCCTATTCGACACGATCATGGTCCGCACAGAGCGGCGCGAAGCGTGGTCACCCGTGAAGAACGAGAATCTCGGCTTCGACCCCGTAGTGGCCATGCGCGGTGTGCGCGGCAAGGTCGTAGCGGCTGAGACCGAGGAAGACCTCTACTACGCCATAGCGGAGTTGAGCCACGCGCGCCGGGACCGCCACCTCGACCTATACCTCGTCGAGGGCGGACTCGAATTGGTGGACAGTGCGGGCCTCGACGTTATGGACGGAGATTCTTCCGAGCCTGGACGAGCTCCGGTGCGCGTCTTCCCGGACTATTCGGTCGACGGACCCTCCTACTTTGTGGGTGATTTGGCTCCCCCCGCTGGTATGGGTGAACTCCCCCAGATCGGCGACCGCATCGTTGCGGTAAACGGAATCCCGATCGCCGAGTGGGAGACCATGGCGACTGCCTTCACACGTCACTCGACGGTCGCCGGACTCAAGTGGAAGATCGCGGACATGATGACTCTGGCGACCGCGTCGTATCCTCCCGCGATGAGGGGTGAGGGGATCTCCCTGACCGTCGCATCAGATGATGGCGGAGAAGCCATCTTCGACCTCGCGACGCAGCCCGAGGCGTCCTTGGTGTGGCAGGGCACTGCAGAACCCGCCTACGATGGCTTCGAAGTCGTACACGCGACCGTCACGTACGACCTCCTTTTAGATGATTCCCGTCGGATCGCGATTCTGATTTGGACCGGCTTCCGGGAGACGATGGTGGAGGATGTCGACGCGCTCATGGTGTTGGCCCAGGAACGCGAGCTCCTCGACTACACGATGATTGTGGATGTCACTCGGAGCGGCGGCGGCTCCCGGGGCGCTTACGCGGTGCGGCGGCTCCAAGGGAAGCCGTTCAAGACCACCTTCGGCAACCTGCGCATTAGCGATATCATCGAGCCGTTCGTCGAGGCGCGGCGCGAAGGTTATGCCCGCCGCCAGCAGGCAACGGACGGCGGCGTCCGCGAGCTGGACGATGACGGCTCATGGCTCATGGAGTGGTTCGACGAAGACGTAATGCCGGCGCTCGAGCGAGGGGACGCCTACACGACGAACGTGCCTTTCAAATCGGCTCATGCTTCCAAGGACTCGGACGGTGTGCTTCAGCCGGCGCCGGTGCACTTCACGGGGCCTTTCGCCGTGATCTCTGGCCCGGACGGTGGCTCGCACCTGGACCAGTTCATCCACCAGGTCATCGACAACGATCTGGGCCCCGTAGTGGGGATGCCGCCAGGCGGCTACTCCAACACCTGGGAGTGGGAAGAGGTGTTGTACTTCCCGGGCACGGATCAGCCGGTGGTCGCGTTCATGTGGGATGTGGGTCATACGATTACGCCCGCTGGTGAGATCGCGGAGGGCAACCCGGCTGAGATCGATGTGTGGGTGCCGTTGTCTGCGGAGAACGTCCAGACGTACTACGCCTCCTTGCTGGAGGCCGCCCTGCGAAGCCTTGAGGACTTGCGACGCTGATGGGCGATACGACCACCCGTAAGCGGTGGGGGTTGGGGACCCAAATTTTGATTGGGATGGTGGTCGGGAGTGCGCTGGGTGCGGTTTTTGGAGAGAGCGTGACGATCGTGCAGCCCCTTGGGGACTTGTTCATTCGTCTGCTCGTCCTCGCCGCAGTGCCGTTGATTTTCTTCAACCTGTTGGCAGGCCTTACCACTCTGTCGGACGTCCGTACCTTCGGGCGTTTGGCCACAAAGACGATGAGCTATTTCGTCGTGACCGACCTGATCGCTCTCTCGCTGGGGATGGGCGCCATGCTGGTGCTCAAGCCCGGTGTGGGTATGCAGCTCACAGAGGAGGTCGGCGAAACCGTGGGAGAAGTGCCGGCGATCGCCGACGTGCTGCTTGGCATGGTGCCTACCAACATCTTCGAGGCGTTCGCTGCCGGGAACGTGGTCCAATTGGTGGTCGTGTCGGTGTTTTTGGGCGTCGCGACGCTCATGCTCAATGGCCCCGTGAAGAATCGCCTGAGTCAGGGGTACCAAGATGTAGCTGCGCTGTTTAGACGTCTCGTGGATCTGATTCTGCTGATTGCCCCAGTCGGAATCGCGGCGCTCATGGCCGTCACGGTCGGTCGATACGGGACGCAGCTCATTGGACCGATGACCAAATTTCTCGTCGGCGTCTGGGCCTGTCAGTTCATTGTTGTCTGCGGGTACATGATCCTTCTGCGTGTCTTCACCGACCGACGGCCTCTAGCTTTCCTCCGCGACACCGGCCTGCTCTGGGCCACAACTGCCGCGACAACGTCGAGCCTTGCTTCGCTCTCCGTGGGACTCGAGATGGCAGAGAAGATCAATCTGCCGCGCCAGATCTATTCGTTCACTCTGCCCCTGGGCGCTCAGCTCAACAAAGACGGCACCGCCGTGATGCTCGGTGCGGTACTGATCTTCACGGCCCAAGCTGCCGGGGTGTCGTTCTCGCCAGCTGCCTTTGTCACGATCCTGCTCGTAGGTTTGCTTTTGTCCGAAGGCTCGGGCGGGATTCCAGGCGGAGGCTTCGTGATCGCGCTCATTTTCGTACAGGCTTTTAATTTGCCAATTGAGATCGCCGCCATCGTGGGCGGCATTTATCGGCTCGTCGATATGGGAAATACAACGGTCAACATTATGGGTGATATGGTCGGCACATCTCTGGTGGTTCAGTCCGAAGTAGGTCGGGCATGAACCCCGACATTCGAGCCTTGTTTCCGGGCGCAGACGAGCGCGTCTACCTGGACACTTCGGCGCGCTCGCTAGTACCTGACCCGGTTCGTGAGGCGGTCGAGGCCCACCTGCGAGTCAGGCAGTTCGAGGGGGGCGACAAAGACGCGCTTTGGGCAATGGTGAATCGAACTCGTGAATCCTTCGCTAAGCTCATCAACGCAGATGCCGACGAGGTCGCGATCACGAAGAACGTGTCCGAAGGCCTGAATCTTTTCGGTGCGAGTCTGCCCTGGCAGGCCGGGGACAACGTCGTCCTCTGTCCTGACCTAGAGCATCCCAACAACATCTATTTGTGGTACAACCTGAAGGCGCTCCACGGGATCGAGGTGCGGAGTGTCGCAGAGGAAAACGGACACCTCTCAGTGGCGGGTATGGCGGCTGCCATGGACGATCGGACCCGTCTGGTCACACTCCCGACGATCTCGTTCGCCCCTGGGTTCGTTTCGGACGTGCAAGGTGTCGTACAGGCCGCGAAGCGCGTTGGGGCGCTCACGATGGTGGATGCCGCCCAGTCCATTGGCGCGATTCAAACGGATGTGCGGCAATTGGGACTGGATGCGCTCACCGTGGCCACACAGAAGTGCATGATGGGTCTGTACGGCAGTGGCTTTCTCTACATCCGCCGTGAGGTCGCGAACCAACTCGTCCCCGTGCATGTCGCCCGATATGGCATCGACCTGGACGGCGCGCACGAAACGGCCTTCTCGGAGGGAGAACTGACGTACAAGTCCGGCGCGCTGCGCTTCGATCTAGGGAACTACAACTACTTGGGCATGGCCGCCGCTGGGGCAGCGATCGACCTCCTGGAAGAGTGGGGAATGGACGCTGTGGAGGGGCACCTGCGCCGGTTGTCAGCTGGGTTCGCGCAAGCGCTCATCGAGCGAGGGCTGCCTGTGGCGGGCGGTACTCCGGGCCCGCATCTCGCGCACATCGTCTCAGTAGGGCAGAGCGGTGGTGGGCGGCATTATTCGGCGGATGATCCAGCGATGAACTCTCTTCACCAGTCTCTGTTGTCGCAAGGAATTCAGCACTCCATCCGGAGCGGCGTGCTCCGCTTCTCCGTCGGCATGCACAACAATCAGTCGGACATCGATCGCGCGCTCGAAGCGGTGGATCGGTGGATCCTCGAAACAGGGCATGCATCATGAGGTGTCTTGCGAGTCGGATCGTGACCTCGGGGTTGGCCATACTGGTCCTGGGCGTGTTCCTCGCCGCTCCGGCGAGCGCCCAGGTCGGTTCGGCCGATTGGGAGCGTGCGATCTCGAACTGGGCCGAGAGCGTCACGGATCAAGTATCTGCGGATGCGGTCGGCGGGATCGCCGCGGGTGTGGTCGTCGATGGCGATCTCGTTTGGGCGAGGGGCTTCGGTCTCGCGGATCGTGCTTCCCGCGCCACGATGGAACCCTCCGCGATCTCCCGGACAGGGTCGATCTCGAAGTCGGTCACGGCTGTTCTGATGATGCGACTCGTGGATCAGGGCGTGGTGGAGCTGGACGTGCCGGTGGAACGGTACCTGCCTGAGTTTGGCCAACTGACAGATCGCAGGCCGGGAGCGGAGGTCGTCACGCTTCGTCACCTCGCGAGCCACACGGCGGGGATCGTTCGCGAGCCCAGGAATCTTCCGGCGGCCGTTTCTGGCCCCCTTGAAGCGTGGGAGGAGAGGATCTTGAGCGCCCTGCCGGAGACTGCATACGACAGTGTGCCGGGCGCGCGCTATCAGTACTCGAACATCGGCTTCGGCACGCTCGGTCTGGCACTGTCGAGAGCAGCTGGGCGTCCGTTCATGGAGATGGTCCGCGAGGAGGTCTTCACACCCCTCGGAATGACTGGGTCGAGCTTCGTGGTGGACGGGACCGAGTTGGAAGCGCGTCTGGCGAGCGGGTATACCAACGGACGAGACGGAACGATCGACGGGTCGATGCCGGCACGGGAGCATTCCGGCCGGGGCTATAAAGTGCCCAACGGCGGAGTGTATTCGACGGTGGCCGATCTCGGACGGTTCCTTGGCGCGGTAGCTGGAGTGCCGGGGCTTCGTATTCTCTCCGAAGAGAGCCGACTTGAGATGATCTCCGTGCAGACACCTGAGAATCCGGACCGCGGATATGGCCTTGGCTTCTCAGTCCAGAGGACGGAAGGTGGGTCGCAGATCGTGAGCCACGGAGGCTCCGTGGCGGGGTACACGGCCTACATGGCGGTGGACACCGAGACGGGTGTGGGAGTCGTACTCCTGCGGAACTACAACCAAGGCGAGACGAACCTAGCCAGGGCAGCTCAGAGTTTGATTCAAGAGCTCGCGCCGGTGCTGAGGTAGTCCTCTCCAATGTCTTTTAGGAGCATCAACCATGGATAGACGCACATTCATTCGTGGCACGGCGGCCGCAGCAGCGCTTCCTGGGCTCCTTCCAGGGCTCGCGAGCGGGGCGCACATTCCAGCGGCAGGTCTGAACGGAGACCGACCGGGGCCAATGCGAGACCCCCGCGCCCTCATCATCGATGCAATGGGTGAGCTCCGACCCATCTACGATCCGCCCCTCGTCCGGCAGATGCTGCAGAGTGGCACCGACTCGATCACCGTCACCTTGTGTGATCCCAAGTTTGTCGGTGCCGAGGCCCTCGACACTGCGGTTGACGGCCTGATGGAATACGACCGGTATCTCGCGGCACATCCAGACCTATTCGTGAAGGCGATCAAGGTCGCGGACATCGACGAAGCGCGTCGGTCCGGGCGCATGGCGGTCTTCTATCTCTTCCAGAACGCGACCCAGTTCGACGACGACCTCGACCGGGTCCAGATGTTCCACAAACTCGGTCTGACGAGCTGCCAGGTGACGTACAACGAGCGGAACCTGGCGGGAGTTGGTTGCCGCGCTGAGGGAGACGAGGGCGGGCTGACCGAATTCGGCCGAGAGATGATCGATCGAATGAATGGGGCCGGGGTGTTGGTGGATCTAGCACATGCAAACGAGCAGACGATGGCAGACACCATCGAGCATTCGCGCATGCCGGTCATCAATTCCCATACGGGCTGTGATGCGGTGCACGCGCACGAACGGAACATGTCCGATGCGAATCTCAGAGCCATGGCAGAACGCGGTGGCGTCGTAGGGGTGTGTCAGCTCCGGCCGTTCCTGACAGAGAAGAAGCAAGACAACCTGCACGCCTATTTCGACCACATCGATCATGCCGTTCAGGTCTGCGGCACGGATCATGTAGGGATCGGTAGTGACAGAGATCACCGAGTGATCGAGATGACGCCTGAATACGAAGCCGAACTCCGCGCGGAGGAAGGCAGTCAGGTGAGCAGCAGCGAATTGCCCTACTACATCGACGAGCTCAACGGGCCCACACGGATGACTGTGGTCTGGGACGGATTGGTGCAGCGAGGGTACTCGGCTGAGGTCATCGAGAAGATCATGGGTGGCAACGTGTACCGCATATATGAAGAGGTCATCGGTTGATGAGATCTGCATTGAAGCACTGTGCTTGGATTTGCACGTTGGCCGTAGTCGCCGCATGTGGCGGGCAGGCTGAAGCTCCTCCCGCGGACGAGGCGGAAGCTCAAGATGAAGTTGTCGCCGACTTCATTCACGAGGGCGTGTGGTCACCTCGGGGCGATCGCCTCATGGTGACGTGGGAGCAGGGTGGCAGATCGCGGCTCTATGGTGTGCTCAGCCCTGACACGACTGACTCGGTTCAGGAGCCGGGATCGGGCCTGCGTGTTTCTGACGGGCCCGACGGCGGCGCCACGTGGTCCCCGAACGCAGACTGGGTAGCGTTCGCTTCGATGCGGGACGGACAGAGTGAGATCTATCGCATGCGGCCTGACGGTATGGAATTGGTCCGCCTCACCAATGATGAAGCGTACGATGCCGACCCGACATACTCACCCGACGGGCGCAGGATCGCGTTCGTATCCACTCGGACGGACGGCGCGGCTCGCCTCCACCTGATGGACGCGGATGGTGGCAACGTCGAGATGGTGTCGGGCGGTCCGGGGATTGCCCACTCGAAGCCAGAATGGGAGCCCGGAGGGGGTCGCATTGCGGTTCAGGTGACCATGGACGACGGCGAATACGTGTTTGTGGCGACTCCTGAGGGTGGTTGGGGACGTGTGAAGGGTGGGGCGTCCCCGAGTTGGGGCTTCAATGGAGACGACATCTATTTGGAGCGGAACGACTCCGTTTTGGTGGCGCGTGTGAGCACTGGGTCTCTGCGCTTCTTGCTCGCGAACGGGTCCGCACCGCGAGCCTCGAAAGACGGTCGGTGGATCTCATTCGTCCGAGGCCAATATCCGACTTCTTCGCTGTTTGCCCTAGATCTCGTGACTGGTGCTGAGCACCCGATCACGCGGGAGTAGCTCTCGCCGCACGGACCGGACTCCGCCATCTTGCAGGACCAACCAACTGTGAGGAATCGATGCGTCGTCTAGTCCTGTGCCTGCTCGCCCTACTGCTCGTCGCGCCTCTCGATGCACAGACGCGTAACTCTCGTGATCGTGACCTCCGTGAATGGCGCGTGAAGGCGGACAAGATGCGCACCCATCTGTTGCCGACCATGCGCGAGCACGGCGTGGACATGTGGATCATCATGAGCCGGGAGAACAACGTGGATCCGGCGCTGGCACTGTTCGGGGGGTACGGAATCAGCGGGTGGTATGGCCACCGGAACGCCTATCTGTTCTACGACAACGGGACCCGCCTCGAGACGACGGTTATTGGCACACATCTGTCGGGCCATCTCGAGCTCTTTTACGACGACATCCAGAGCTACGGCGAAGAAGGGCTCGCACCGCACTTACGCCGCTATGTCATGGAGCGGAACCCTGATGCCATCGCGATCAATCAGTCTTATTCGATCTCGATGGCGGACGGCATTTCCGCTGAACTCGCGGACTACCTCTTCAATGTGTTGGGTGATCAGTTCAGTCCGCGGGTCGCCAGCTCAGAGCCGATGTTCATCGACTACGTGAGTACGCGCACCGAGGCCGAGACCGCGATCGCGATCGCGGCCGCTGAGGAGACGTGGGACATTCTGCGCACCGCATTCTCTTCGGAGGTGATCACGCCAGGTGAGACGACCCTCATGGACGTCTACTGGTGGGTGAAGGACGAATGGATGTCGCGTGATCTCGAATTCAACTTTCCGGGCTCGTTCGACTTGCAGCGCCAGGGGCTCGATGGTGCTTTGGACGATCATGATGACCCTGTCATCCAGGGGGGTGACCTGCTCCACGTCGACTTCGGCGTAAAGTTGAGCGGCATCGTGACCGACCAGCAGAAGATGGCTTACGTGCTACGCCCGGGTGAGACGGATGCCCCGGAAGGATTGAGGCACGTGTTTGCCCAGTCCGTCCGCCAGGGAGAGATCATCACCCAGACGATCGTCCCGGGTGTCTTGGGGCGCGATATCGTTCCCCGAGCGCAGGACCTCGGGCAGCTCGAGGGCATCACCAGCCGCGTCTATCCGCACGTCCAGGGCAACTGGGTGCACGGGGTCGGCGCGTGGGGGAGCTTCGACTGGCCGGAGCGTTACGGTCGGCACCCCCAAGAGCCCGTGCGACTGACCGAGTTCTGGTCCATCGAATACAACGTGAGTGGCTCGATCCCGGAGTGGGGCGGCCAGACCGTCACGATGTCACGGGAAGAGGACGCACGCGTGACGGGTGAGGGCGTCGTGGAGTATCTGGTCGGGCCGCAGATGGAGTTGTGGCTGATCGGGAACTGACTCAGGCGGGCTCAGGCGCTTCCCAGTCGGCGATTCGTTCGGCGAGTCGGGAGATCGATAGAGGTGCCGAGCCCTCCGCTTTGTTGTTCGCGATCACGAAGACCCCCTTCTCTGCGATCAGAGCATCCAGCGACGCGATCGCGATGCGTTCGAGAGAGTCACGGTCCTCGTCCACGATGCGGTCGAACGGCTCATACTTCTCCTTGGCCACTTCGTAACGCAGGCCCGCATGCAGCATCCAGCGCATGACGAGTGCGGGCTGCTGATACGCCTGGACGAGTTGGAGTTGGCGTTCGAGAGATGCCATAGCCGGATGGACTGTGTAGCAATGAGCGACACCCGCAGACAGGAGCGCGTCCGCGTAGGCTTCGGTAAGGAAGGCGGCGGTCCGGAGTTCGACGGCGTAGAGCGGGCCCTTGGGCAGCGCATCTAGGAATGTGAAGAGCCGGTCGACGAAATTTCCGCGCCCCCCGACCAGGTTCGGTGGGATGGGGGAAAACTGGAAGAGCAGGGGCCCTGCTTTCGAGCCCAGCCCCTCGGTCATCGGCCCGACGAATTCGTTGGCCGCATAGGCCGGGTCCAAGAACAGCGGGTTGGCCCCGCGCACCGACGACCCGTCCGGGTTCATGGGGGACGTGATGAGTCGGTCGGCCTTCACCAGAAAGCGAAAGTCGTCCGGGACCGCGTCCGCGTAGCCGCGAAAATCCTCGACTCCAATCGATTGATAATACGTCCGGTCCACGCCGACGGTGCGTAGCAACGGGTGTTTTGCGTATGCAGAGAGCCCGTGCTGGGCGAGGACCCTCTGTGAGACCCGTCGATCATACACAATGCCATCCCAGCCTGGAAAGCTCCAAGACGACGTCCCAAGCCGGAGCGAAGCAGGAAGCTTCTCCGCCACCGCCAAGGTGTGTGGCGACGCCTGTGCAGCAGCTACCGGCGTCACGGGCTGCGTCGATGGCTCGTCGCCGAAGAGTCCCAGTTGGAGATCCATGGGGACAATCTCCTTGCAACCATTGACCCCGCATAGTCATTTCACAAATATATAAATGAAATATACATATACAGGTTAGATACATGGAGGGACCATGGCGGGCATGACGCCGCTGACCTACCAGATCTTGTTGGCGCTCGCCGACGGAGATCGGCACGGGTACGGAATCATCAAGGACATCGAGGAGCGTTCTGGAGCCGGCGCGGCCCCGAGCACGGGTGCTCTGTACCTCGCGCTGCAGCGTATAGCAGGGGACGATCTCATTGCTGAGTCGCCCGAGCGGCCCTCTGGCGAAGACGACGCTCGCCGCCGGTACTACCGGCTGACCGGGGGGGGGCGCTCCCGTGCAGAACAGGAGTCAGTCCGCCTCGCGGCGCTGGTGGCCGTAGCCCGGGACAAGAAGCTCATCCCGGCTGGGGCCGCGTGACACGCGGACTGATCGCACTCCTCCTGAGGTTCGCACCGGGCTGTTCGGGTGCGCCACAGGCGCTTCGAATGATGCTGCGGCAGGGGCTCATAGTGATCGGGGCGTAGATTCGCTGCGGTCGGAATAGCTATTTTGCCCGTATGGAAGTCCAAATCTTTGGCGTCAAAAACCACAAAGACGTCCGGAAAGCTGAACGCTTTTTCAAAGAGCGCCGCATTAAGGTCCATTTTATGGACTTCAAGCAGCGTAGCCCGTCCAAGGGTGAGCTCACCCGCTTTTTCCAGAAATTCGGGGAAGAGAAGCTCATTGATCGGGACGCGAAGCGCTTCCATGCGCTCGGCTTTCAGACCGCATACTACGGGAACGAGCGGTGGCTCGAGATCGCGCTGGACGAGCCGTTGATTTTGAAGGTCCCGTTGGTGCGCTGTGGTAAGAATTTATCCGTTGGCCTGGAGGAGGCTGCCTGGAAGGAGTGGCTCGGCTAGGGCACTCAAGGCCCGGGCACCGTAGTCGCGATGCCCGGGCATCTTTCGTACAATGGGCGGTATGGACAAATCGACACGAACGGCGTTCGGCGTTCTCACGCTGATCGTCACGGCATGCGCTCCACAAGCCACCGATGACGCGGCTTCCACGAACGCACAGGCACGGGATCTTCCGGACAATCCGAATTTCGTGGTGGTGGTCGTAGACGACCTACGCTTCGACGAGTTCGGAGCCGCGGGGCATCCCTACTTGGAGACCCCGAACATCGATCGGTTGGCTGCGGAGGGCGCGATGTTCATGAATTCCTTTCATGCCGTGCCGTTGTGTTCGCCGAACCGGGCCTCGCTGCTCACGGGCCAATACCCGTCCCAGCATGGTATCGTAGACAACGTGGCTCGTGTGCGGACCAGCTTCGCCTTGCAGACGTTCCCGCAGGCACTGCAAACAGTGGGCTACGAGACGGCCTTCCTCGGGAAGTGGCACATGGGGAACGATCCCACGCCACGCGACGGATGGGACTACTGGGTTGGGCAGCCAGGGCAGGGGCGGTCCATTGACCCCGAGTTGTATGAGGACGGACGTGTTCATCTCGTGCAAGGGTATACAACCGACATCCTGAACGACCGCGCGATCGACTTCATCCGTCAGGAGCGTGATGGGCCGTTTATGATCTACATGGCCCACAAGGCGATCCATCCGGATGTGCAGCAGCTCGATGATGGTTCAGTGCCGCCGGGTGCCCCGATGGGGTATGTAGCTGCCCCACGCCACCAAGGTCGTTATGCGAACGAGGTGTTCCCCAGGCGCCCCAACACGATCGAGACGCTTGCAGACCTGGACGACAAGCCCGCCATACAGGGTGCGCTTGCGTGGCGCGCGACGGGCAGTCGACAGGCCGACTTCGCGTCGATTCCATCGCCGGAGATCGGCGAAACGGCGATCCGCGACCGGGCTGAAATGATGCTCGCCGTGGATGAGGGGGTGGGTCGCGTGCTGGATGTGCTGGAGGAAGAGGGCATCCTCGACAACACCGTTGTGATCCTTACGAGCGAGAACGGCTTTTTCTACGACGAACACGGGCTCACCACGGAACGGCGTCTCCCGTACGAAGAAGGGATCCGTAACCCGTTCATCGTCCGATACCCGGCGGCCGCGTCCGCTGGCTCGACGCCAGAGGCCCTCTCGAGCACGATCGACTTGGCGCCGACGATCCTCGATTTGGCCGGGGCCCCCATTGGGGACCACGTCCAAGGTCGGTCACTCGTGCCGGTGATGCTGGGAGACACCGAGGGGTGGCGTGAGTCGATTTTTGTGGAGTTCTACACGTACGAGAACCCGTTTCCGCATCTTATGGACATGGACTACCGCGCCATCCGTACGGACCGGTACAAGTACATCCACTGGGTCCGACATCCGGATCTGGACGAACTCTACGACCTGGAAGCCGATCCCTACGAAGTAGAGAACAGGGTGGATGACCCTACGCTTGCGGGTGTCAGGGCCGAGCTACGCGCCGATTTGGGCGAACACGTGCTCAGCGCTCTGGGGTTAGGGAACTAACGCCGGCCTCCATCGACCGGCTCCAAACGGAAACGCCCCGCAGGCCGAATGGCTCGCGGGGCGTTCTGCGTCAGGTGCCGCGTTAGTTCTCCTGAGCTTCCTTCGCCTGGAGCATGCGCCAACGGAACTGAAGGCCGAACCAGATCAATGACGCACAGGCCAGGATGAAAAGGCCCGAGGCGGTGCTCAGCGTGGCGATCTTGATTCCACCCGCGACGAGCCTGGGAGAGACCTCACCAACCTGTTCGACGGCTTGGAAGGCCGTGATCACTCCGATCACCGAACCCAGCAGCCCTGCGACCACCGCGAATCCTCCCCAGAACAGGACTCCGTCAATGAACACTTTGGTCTTCAGGTTGGCCCAGGCACCGGGTTTATACACCTGGACCGTCGAATAGAGGCTCAACGCTACGATCATCAAGACCGCGAACGAGATCGGCCATCGAATGAATCCCAGCGCTTCCCAGAGATTTCCCATGTCATCGTTCTCTTTCAGTGTGAAAGTCCGGACCGGTCAGGCCGAGGACCTCTTGATGTGCAGTTTCGATGTGTGTCACCCAGTGGTCGATCACGAACCAGCCGAGTGTGCCCGCTAGTCCGAACAGCAGGCCGGTCGCCATCAGCAAGGAGGATGAGAAGATCCATCCGAGCGTGATCGCTTCGACTTGTGCCGGGGCGGATTCAACCATTGATGCCGCAACGTAGAGGTCGGCCATGATCCCGACCGTCACGATTGCGAGCTGTGATAGCGACAAGAATAGGATCGCGGTGAGGCCACGCCGGATCCTCGAATGGTCGCCCTTGATCCAAATCTCGAAGGCTTTGGCCAGGCCCGCCGCGAACGTCAGTCCACCGACCATCATGACGGGCCATTGGAACCGTGACACTGCGTCCACGACGTTGGCGCTGGCGAGTGCGAGGCCGCTGGCGCCCACCATGAAGACGGCAGCCGCGACCAACCCTCGGCGCTCCAACGTGCGGAGTCGCGAGGGATCGATGCGTCGAGTAAGGCGCACGTAAAGCGGCTCGTGGAGCCGCTCTAGGGCCCGTAAGGTCTGCTCGTCGGGAACGAGGGCATGAGCGGCCCGCTGCCTTGCCTCATTCGGAGCGACGCCGTCTGCGACCAGCCGTTCGGTGAGTGCGTGCAAGTCACCGGAGAGCTCGCGGAGGATCCGGACGCGACGGGGATCGGTACCGCGAGTTTCTCGCCGAGTGTTCGGAGTTCGGGCGCAAAGGCCACGTCTGCTCGGGCAGTCAAGCGAGGGACCGTCCGGGGCCTTGGAGGACAGCCATGAGCCGAGCGACGACATCGCCGACCCGGTCCGTCTCCCCTGAAAAGTGCTTCTGACCGGTAGGCGTGAGTCCGTACTCCTTCCGGCGGCGGCCGCCGTCCTTGGACCAGGAGCCCTTGATGAGCCCCTCACCCTCCAGACGATGCAGAATCGGGTAGAGCGTTCCGTGGCGGAATTTGAACAAGCCGTTGCTCTCTGTTTCTACGTCGAGAGCGATCTGGTACCCGTGCTTCGCGCCTTTTCGAAGCGTAGACAGGACCAGCAGCTCGTTGATGTCCCGCGCGAAGCCCTGCACGTCGAAGTCTTCTGCACTCATTCGGATCTCCCTCGGGGTCCGTATCGTCACTCTAAATATCGACAGTCTTTATGTCGACGATCTTTATATAGGGATACGCGACGAGGCCCGCAAGAGTTCCTGTGAGTGAATTTCCGCTAGCTGCGGCCCTGAAGCACCCCAGCCGCGAGCGTCGCGGCACGGGTCGCCGCGTTAACTGCGCGCCCGAATTCCCCAGCCGAGTGCGCTTCTCGCGCAACGTTCAGAAGGCGGGAGGCTTGCCGAAGCGCCTTCACCTCTTCTTCCGTCGGTGCGTCTCCAACGGCGCCTCGAGCCGAACGGAAGAGTTGGCTCGCCTCTGCGATCCACTTCCGGACTACGTAGTCCGGTGAGAGATGCCGGATCGCCTCAGCGGCGCCAAGCGCGTGGTGAAGTGCGACCACAGCCTCACCTTCGCCCAACTTTGTCTCACCGAGAGTAATGCGGGCACCGATGCGCTCGAGATATGCCGCGATACGTGCCGGGACCTCGCGGTCTGCGAGCCGGTCATTGAGGCGTGCTAGGCCTGCGGCAGAGCCCGCGAGGGCCTCTGACACGGCACCGGCGCCGAGGGAGGAAACGACCCCCCTGAGAGTCCGGCGGTAACTCGCCTGGGTCAGCCGCCGCGCTGCTTCTTCTGCCCCTGCTGTAGCGGAGTCTTCCGCAGCGACGGCTAGGCGCCTCGCCTGGCGAAAGAACCGCACTGCTTCTTCATGTCCGCCGTCGCTCGCTTGAATCGCTTTGCGAGACGCCCGGATCAGCGCGCCCAGGTGGGGCAGCCTGACATCGGCTGCTTCCGCAACTTGCTCGGCGAACTGCGCGACGGTTTGGTCGTCGATCGCCTCGAGCGTGGGCGCGGTGGCCTCCGAACAGGCACCGACGAGAAGTAGGGCGGGGGCGAGTATGAAGAGGCGTTTGATCATGGCGCAAAGTTATGAGATAGGCCGCGTCTTTGGCAACAACCTTACGGACCAGAGGCCGGAGTTGGTATCGCTGAAGAAGACATGACCCTTGAACGGCTGCGTGCCCCACACCATGGTCGCGTTAGGTGTATATCCAACGGGGGAGGCTGACTTGAAGACTGCGATCTCACGGCCCTGGGTATAGAGGTTCCCCATGAGTTCACCGCTGACGTCGACGACTCGGACCCCGCCCTCGTAGTACGCCTGGTACAGCTTGTCGTCCTCGACCCACAGGTTGTGCGTCCCGAACTCAGGGACCTCGTAGCGCGCGACCATCTCAGGGTTTTCCGGATCTGTGAAGTCGACGATCTGGATGTAGCCACGGGTCACCAGCGGGATTCCACCCGTCCCGTCCGTCGGGTCGTACTGGCGCTGGTATGAACCCATGGAGCGGGGATATCCGGCCCAGGCGAGGCCGCGACGGTTCATGATCTCGTCACCCAAGAAGAGGTACGTCTTTCCGGTGGATTCCGAGTAATAGGGGAAGGTCGCGTGGGTCCTGCCCGACGGCGTCGCATAAGAGTTCACGAACACCGGGTTCTCCGGAGACCCCCCCCAACGGCCATTGCCCACGTCTACCACAACGACGCCGGTGCCCCATTCGGACGAATACGCGAGTCCGTCGTTGACCCATACATCGTGGAGTCGGCTGTCAGGATGGTTGTATTCCGACAGGTACTTGGGCGCGTAGATATCGGTCATATCGATGATGACGTACTTGTCGCCACCCGCGAGTGCGAAGAGCAGGTCGTCTTGCGCGTACATGTTGTGAACCCCGCCCGTGATGCCCTCATCAAAGATCGAGGCAACGGTGGGATTCGTCGGGTCGGACATGTCGAGAATCACGAGTCCGTCACGGCGGTTGGTGGCGCCCTCACGAGAAATGACCGCGTAGCGACCGTCCGGTGACGCCTTCACATCGTTGACGGTGCGCGCGTCCACCTGGACCGAGTCGTACTTCATGATCGCGGCCGGATTGGTCACATCGTAGAAGAAGGCGAACCCTCCGGAGAGTTTCGAACCCGTGATGGCGTAGTCACGGCCGTCTACACCTTCGAACACCCAGATGTCCGTCGTGCGATACCAGTCTTCGAGCCCATGTCCGACGATCTCTACCTCTTGAACGACGTCGCGAGGATTGGCTTCGAAGGTGGCCCTCGCCTGTAGCGGCCCGACCGTGGCACTCACGGTGTGGATTCCCGGGATGTCAGCCACAAAAGCGCTGCCATGCATCTGTCCGGTCGCGGACACGCCCAACATGCCGGCGGTCGCCGTGTATCCGTGGGACCAAGCCACGGGGGCATCCTCGACCACGGATCCGCTCGCGTCCCGGACCACCACCTCGAAGCGAATCACATCGCCCGTCCGGGTGGGCCCGTCGGGGGCGCCCATGAGTTCGATCTTGACCCCGGGGAAGGCCTCGACCTCGTGGGCCACAGAAGAGGAGACGCCTTCGAAATCAGCGGTGATCGTCACACGACCTACACCGTGGGCCGTGACATTTCCGAATCGGTCGACCGTCGCTACCGCGGGGTTTGAGGTCTCCCATGAGATCTGCGGGTCCGGCCGCGTTGAACCATCCGCATGGTGCACCGACGCCGAGTGCGTCACAGTCGTTCCGTCATAGAGCGTTGCGGCCGGCACGACCTGGACGCTGCTTGGCAGAGGCCACGTGACGACCAACGGCACGCGGATCGTGAGTGGCGCGAGCTCAGAGTTTGCCTCGACAACCATCGTGACAACGATTTCGTACTCGCCCGGCTCAAGACCGGTCACCACGCCGTCTTCGATGTCTACCGCGTCCCGCGGCCCCGTGACACGCAACGGCACGTGGATCGTCGTGCCGCTCGCGTCTACAGCCTGGACTGTGAACGGGACCTGATCCCCAGCGGCAACGGTGACTGTGGCGCTGCTAGGGACGAGTCGTGTGACCTGATCGGCGGTTTGTTGGGCCGCTAGCGGGGAATACACGAGTACGAGAGACGCGACGAACGCTTGGGCGATGCTACGATACATGAGTTGTCCTACCTTCGGGTCCGCTAGTTGGCCTCTCCGACGATGGCAATGTGGCCCCCGGTGGGGCTCACCGCGAGACGACTGATCGCGATTCTCTGATCCGCGAAGTCGGCGACTTCTTGCCAGCCGTCCGAGTCTGCGGTCCATGCGAACAACTTGGTCTCGTTGCCCTGCAGCAGGACGCCGGCCGGTGTCCATGCATGGAAGTCACCACCGTCCACTGCGTCGACGACCGACTCCACCGTTCCGGTCATCGGATCGAGCCTCATGATGGTGCTCGAACCATCCTCGTGTCGCTGCACGAAGCTGAGGTCGTCCGAGCCCGGGATTAGGTGGATGGAACGACCGACGGACTCGGCGATTGTCTCCACCGCTCCCGTGTTCACGTTCCCCATGCGAAGGGTCGCGGGGCTGCCCAGCACGAACATCACCAGCGTTTGATCGTCCGCCCATTTGTGGTAACCGACCGGTGCGAGCTCCGGAAGAAGCACCTCACCGTTGGAGCCGTCGGCGTCGAGCCGCCACAAGCGCTGCAACGAGTCGGCTTCTACTCGGATCACCGAAAGACCCGATCCGTCGGGGAGCGGGGTCGCCGAGTATTCGCTCTCGGGATTGGTAGACGTGATTTGTGCGACCGTCTCCGGCTCAATGTCATACCGGTAGATGTCGGCCTGACCGGTATGGTCATCCACGACCGTATACCAGAAGCCAGAGCCATCCGGCGTGAAGTAGGGCTGATTGTCGTAACCGGCTCGGTTGGTGGCGTTGTCGAGCGCCCCTATCTCAGGCATCCCTTGGGCATCCACTGAGAGTGTAGCCAGGAACACATCCGTTCCGGGCGGAAGGGTCGGACCGGCCGCGACCGTGGGCTCAGCTTCTTCTCCACCTGCGCATGCGGCCACAACAACCGTCAGCGCCAGGACGCCCCACTTTTGGTAGTTCATCAACCGCCTCCCAGCGATACAATCAGAGATGCGCAACTGCCCTGGGTGCTTCTCTAAGAATTGGGCGGAGCGACACGAAGTCTGGATCCGGTATGCCGCAAGATGGGCGTTCAGGATAGGCCGGGGAAACCCCTTTCGAAGCCTTATGTCACGATGAGGCCCATGTAAGCGTTCTAATATGAAGACGACGATGACAAACGGAGGGATCAGGTGAATAGACATTGGGTGTGGGTGGTGGTGGGGTTGTACATGGCAACGGTCTCGGCATGTGGTACCTCGACGGAGCCGTCGACGGCTGAGCAGATTGAAGGGACGTGGAACTGGATCGATGCCAGCGGTGGGATCGCCGGTACGACCCAGACGCCCGAAACCGCCGGGTACACGCAGCAGATGCGGTTTGTGGGTTCCGGCACTCTAGAACTCTATCGGGACGGTGCGCTCCACGCCTCGACCGGATACAGCATTGTCCCGGCGACGACGATGGAGTCCGAGATGGTCACCTATGACCAATCGATTCTCGGATTTGAAATGCAAGCCGTCTCGTTCGACGGTCCGGACGTGCTTTTCCTCGCCGACGGATGCTGTGACGGCTTCAGCTACCGCTTCGAGCGTGCACCGTGAGCAGAGCTAGGCGTCGGGCGAAGGTATGGCGTGGCATGGCCTTCGTCGCGGTGGCACTCCTCGCCGCGGCCTGCTCGAACACAGGACCGATCACCGGCATCGACGATTTGGCCGATGCGGTCTCGTTGTGGAACGACCTGGGCCCGAACAGCTACACTTTCGCGATCGAGCGGCAGTGCTTCTGCGCTTCCGAGGCTCGCGGTCCCGTGCGGATCACGGTGATCAACGGCCAAATCGTCGCTCAGATCTATGTGGACTCGGGCGCATCGGTCACGGGAGACGCTCTGGGGTGGTTCCCGGATGTGGACGGTCTGTTCGACGTGCTTCGCGATGCCATGAACGAGGGAGCCCACGAGATCCGCGTGACCTACAATCCCGCCAACGGTGTGCCCATAGATTTTTGGATCGACTATTCGGAAAACACCGCGGATGAAGAACTTGGCTTCATCGTGACGGAATCGGTGCAGCCGACTTCGTAAGCAACCGCCGGACTGTCTGCATGCGTCTTAGTTGTACGACAAAAAGCGACAGGAGAGGCCCGTGCAGGATTCTTTAGGACTAACTGGACTTCAACTCTCGATTCTGCACATCATGTGGGATCTCGGGGAAGCCACGACCCAGCAGGTTTTGGAAGTGCTGAACCGTGATCGAAGCTTGGCGCTCACAACGGTTGCCACGTTGTTGTCACGTCTCGAGCGGAAGTCGGTGCTCACGCACCGGAGAGAGGGCCGCCAATACATTTACCGTGCGACCGTGACGCAGTCTGAAGTAAGACAGTCGAAGGTCCGAGAACTGACCGAGAATCTCTTTGGGGGTGACGCCACCGCGCTCTTGAGTCACTTGGTGCGCGCGGATGGTTTCGAAGCCGACGAACTGGATCGCATCCGCGAACTCCTCGATGCTGCCGAAGCACAGAACGAGGACGCGAGTGCCTGATCTCGTTGACGAGGGTGTTCTCGGCGGTGTTCTGGTTGCAACCGTTGAACCGCATCGCGGCGCGCGGACTCGTGGACGCTGCCGAACCCGTGTGCGACGGCTGGGCGCTATCGCGAACCAGAAGCCGTTGTGGCGATGGCTGGTGGCCACGGTCGCGCTCTATCCAATCGGGTGAGGCGAATTCTGTTGAGAATGTGATCGTGCGCCAGATAGGGAGCCGGGAGACGGGTCCCGACTTCGCGGGAACTCGTCGAATCGGGATGCTATTGTCTGGGGATGCGGCGGCAGGGGAGCTCAATCCAGGCTCGAATGCTGTCTTCATTCGCCGATTCGGCAGAGAAGTCGAACCAGGCGCCGACGGCGGCTGATTCCGGCGTCGGCTAGAAACACCTTCATCCTTGCCGTAGGCCACCTATATTGGGGGCGCGGCCATTAGGCCGATCGATCGTGCTTTCAGCGTGGAGATCCGTTGAACCGAACGCCCATGCGGCGCCTCGCCACCGTCACTATTCCAGCTCCCGACCTACGACCGGACGCCTTCCTCAGGCATGCGTCCGGCGAAGCTCGTGGCTTCTGGGCGCGCGGGCATCACTGGGTCGCCCACCGTGGTGTGGCGGTGGAGTTACGTGCCCCGGATGGCGACGCCGGAGATCGGTTCGACCTGGTCGCGGATCAGGCCAGGGGAATATCAATGGCGCCGGTGCTGCCGGCCGGCGCGGCGAGGGCCCCGCGGATCCGGTTTTACGGAGGATTTTCCTTTCGGGCGGACCACAGGCCGGAAGGCGTCTGGGAGTCCTTCCCGTCTTCGCTTTTTCACGTGCCGCTCTTCGAGCTGGAAGGTGACGCGAGTGGCGACGCCTGGCTGACGGCTCGGGCTTTCGTGGAAAAGGGCGAAGAAGAGGACGTCTTCGTTCGACTCAGACACCGAGCCGAGGCACTACGTGCGGAGTTGGCCAGCATGGCGGAGACCTCGCCGCCTCGCCCCGCGCAGGTGATTGGGAGGCGGATCGACACCGACCGCAGGAATTGGGAAGGCGCTGTAGACAAGTGTCTTGCCGCGATCCGGGCGGGTCGGGTGGCGAAGGTCGTCTTGGCCCGCATCCGCGACATCGATCTGGATGATGCCGTCGATGTGGTCGATGTGGTGGCGCACCTGTGGGAGGCGAACCGCGGCAGCCATGTCTTCATGTTCGAGCCCGAGCCGGGTGCTGCCCTCGTCGGCGCGGCTCCCGAGACTGTGGCGACGCTGCGTAATGGCGTGTTCCATGCGACTGCCGTGGCCGGATCGATCCGGCGTGGAGCATCGCCTCGGGAACAGGCTGAGCTCGCTGCCACATTACTGGCGTCTGAAAAGGACCGAGTGGAGCAGCGGATCGCGCTCGACGACATGGTCAGTCGGCTCGAGACGGTGAGCCGTCAGATCCGGACCGACCCACAGCCCCATGTGCTGACTCTAGCTCGTATTCAACACTTAGAGACCGAAATCAGAGCCAGTGTCCCCGGAGATGTCGGCGTTCTCGACTTGCTCAGGCTTCTTCACCCGACCCCCGCCGTGTGCGGGTTACCCCGTGATGCCGCCATGGAAGTGCTTGCCGAGGAGGAACCCTTCGAGCGTGGCTGGTATGCGGGTCCCGTGGGTTGGTTCGATGCAGAAGAGAACGGAATTTTCGCCCCTGCTTTGCGCACGGGTGTCTCGGTAGGAGGAAGCTGGCGGTTATTCGCCGGGGCTGGGATCGTCGAGGGCTCCGTTCCAGCGCTCGAGTGGGGCGAGACCGCCATCAAGTTTGAGCCGATGCTCGGAGCGCTGGAAGAGAGTGGTGTGGTGCTTGAGCAGAGCGACGAAGCAGCTGGATTGAGCGGAGCTATGGGGTCTTTCAACAATGAATAGCGGCGCTACGACAACGAGCTGGGTCAGCGCCTTTTGCGACGAACTTGCGCGCTGTGGCGTCCGCGAGGTCGTCGTTGCTCCGGGCTCTCGGTCGACCCCGTTGGTCATGGCGTTCGCCGGCGACGATCGGTTCAAGTGTCGAGTCCATCTCGATGAGCGCTCCGGAGCTTTCTTCGCACTGGGCGTCGGCAAGGCTACGGGATGTCCGGCGGTCATCGTGACCACTTCGGGTACCGCGACAGCCAATGTGTTTCCGGCGGTCATCGAAGCGTCGCGTAGCGAGACCCCGCTCTTGGTACTGACGGCGGATCGGCCGCATCATCTGCGTGACTCTGACGCAAACCAAGCGATCGACCAGATCCGGCTGTTCGGCCCTTTTGTGCGCGACTTCTTCGAGGTGGCGCCGCCTGTGGCGAGCGAGCCCGCGTTCAGTCACCTGCGCGGCCTCGCCGCACGTGCCGTCGCCACGGCTTCGAGTGACTGGAAAGGGCCAGTTCACCTGAATTTCCCATTCGATAAGCCGCTCGAGCCGACTCATGGCACGGCTGACTCCACCGCGGATGCTTCTATGGTGGTTCAGGGTCGTCCGGACGACGTTCCGTTCGTCCGGATCGATTCAGGACGGCGAGAGGCGTCGCCCGAGGCCGTCGAGTCGCTCGTCGAAGCGCTCGAGACGCCGCGGGGCGTGATCATCGCGGGGCCATCGAACGGATGCGCTCGGCTCAGGTCAGGCGTCCTTGCACTGGCCGAGGTGACGGGTTTCCCAGTTCTGGCGGATCCGCTCTCGGGTGTCCGGTATGGTCCGGCATTAGACGCGCATGTTGTCGCGGGCTTCGACCTGTTCTTACGTGACGAGGAGGTCCGCAGCGTGCTCGGCCCTTCCATGATCCTGCGGGTCGGGGCGTCACCTACATCCGCTTCTCTGCAGAAGTGGATGGCCCAACACAACGGTGTCCGCCACATCGTTGTCGACGGGGGTGGTCGCTGGAAGGACCATGGGGCCGGAGCGACGGACTACATCCACGCCGACGCCGCGGATACGCTCGATGCGGTCGCGGAATTGGTTGCTCCCAGCGCCGAAGACACATGGAGCAACTCTTGGCGAGTCGCAGAAGCGACGACGCTCGCGGCACAGGCGGCGGACCAAGGCTCGCAACACGAAGGCGACATCGCGGGGATCCTCAGTGCGATGCTCCCTGAGGGCGCCTGCCTGTTCGTGTCTTCCTCCATGCCGGTTCGGGATCTCGACGCGTTCGGACACCCAAGACAGCAAGCGCTCCACGTCTTGGGGAATCGAGGGGCAAGCGGCATCGACGGGGTGGTGTCTACCGCCTTTGGTGTTGCTGCTGCGTCTGAGCGCCCCACGGTATGCCTTATTGGAGATGTGGCGTTCTTCCACGACCAGAATGGCCTGCTGTGGAGTCGTGAAGACGACGCTCCGGTGGTGTTCGTGCTCGTGGACAATGACGGCGGCGGGATCTTTCATATGCTCCCGATTGCGGACCACGAGCCTGATTTCACTCGCTTCTTCGCCACGCCGCACGGTTTGGACTTCCAACACGCGGCTGCGATGCACAACATTCCCTTCCGTGACTGCGATATCGAAGCGCTCGACGAGGCGGTTGGACAAGCGCTTGACTCAGCCGGCAGCTGTGTGATTCGCGTAAGGACGGAACGCGCCGAGAGCACCAAGAGACGCCGCGACGTTGCAGACGCGGTCCAACGTGCCGTCCGCGAGGCGCTTGACTCAGCCCAACAAACACTCAACCCAATACGACTCGATGAGTAAGCCCGACTGGAAAGAGGTCAAGCAGTACGAGGACATCACCTTTCATAAATCGAATGGTGTGGCTCGTATCGCGTTTAATCGTCCTGAGGTGCGGAACGCGTTCCGTCCGGACACGCTTCTGGAGATGCAGGAGGCCTTCAAGGACGCCGGGGAAGACCCGGAGATCGGGGTGGTGCTTCTCACTGGGAATGGTCCGTCCGAAGACGGAAAGTGGGCGTTCTGCGCTGGTGGTGATCAAAACGTGCGCGGCGCCGGAGGATATGTGGGGAAGAGCGGAGTGCCCCGCCTGAACGTCCTGGAACTCCAGCGTTACATGCGCTCGATGCCCAAGCCGGTCATCGCGCTTGTCGCCGGATACGCGATTGGCGGCGGACACGTCCTCCACATCGTGAGCGACCTGACTCTTGCTGCGGACAACGCGGTATTCGGGCAAACGGGCCCCATCGTCGGCTCGTTCGACGGAGGTTTTGGCTCGTCCTATTTGGCGCGTATGGTTGGGCAGAAACGGGCTCGCGAGATCTGGTACCTCTGCCGTCAGTACTCCGCGGACGAGGCGTACGAGATGGGCATGGTCAACAAGGTCGTACCACTCGATGACCTCGAGGCTGAGGGGTGGAAGTGGGCCCAAGAGATCCTGGACATGAGCCCACTCGCCATCCGACTGTTGAAGAGCGCCTTCAATGCCGACCTAGATGGCCAGGCAGGGATCCAGGAGTTGGCAGGCAACGCGACGCTGCTCTATTACATGACTGAACAGGGCAGCGAGGGAAAACGAGCGTACCTAGAGAAGCGCAAGCCGAACTTCCGGCAGTATCCTTGGTTGCCTTGGTAGACGCGCCTGATCGGTCGATGCGTATCGTGCGGTCGTTAGGGGCACTCGTTGTTGTCGCCCTGGTAGGCGTCAGCGGGTGCGCGACATCTGCGTCCGATCCGTTGCGGAGTCCCATGCCTGAGCTGACACAGGCACCCGATTCGTTCGTCGCTGAAGTCGTGACGAGCGAGGGCGCGTTCGAGATCACCATGATTCGCGCATGGTCCCCGTTGGCCGTAGACCGAGCGCATTTTCTCATGGCGAACGACTACTACGCGGGCGCGCGCTTCTACCGCGTGGAGCCGGGCTTTGTCGTGCAATGGGGCTTCTCCGGAGATCCGGCCCTCGATTCGATTTGGCACCCCAACGGCGTGGCCGATGAACCGGTTGTGGAGAGCAACGCGAGGGGGACGGTCACCTTCGCTCGCAGTGCCCCGGAGACTCGGTCCATCCAAATGTTCGTGAATCTCGCTGACAACGCGCGCTTGGACGCCTACGCGTCCTCCGGCGTGGTCGGCTTTCCGCCTGTGGGTCGCATCGATACTGGCCTCGAAGTCGTGGACGGGATCTACTCGGCGTATCGTCCGAGTCCGCCGCGGCAGGACTCGATCCGCGCAGTGGGGAATGCCTATCTGCAGAGGCACTTTCCGCAGCTGGACTCAATCGTGAGCACGCGGGTTGTGCGGTGGTGGAACTGATCGACATCTCTCCAGTTCAGGCCTGGATACTCGCGGCGCGACCCAAAACGCTGACTGCTGCTCTTGCACCTGTCGTGGCCGGAACGGGTCTGGCCGCGTTCCATGGAGTGTTTGCGCCGCTTCCGGCTTTGGCCGCGCTCATCGGCGCGGTTTTTATCCAAATCGGGACGAACTTCGCGAACGACTATTACGACTTCGTACGCGGCGGCGACACGGACGCGCGGGTGGGGCCCATTCGGGTGACGCAGGCAGGAATTCTTCCGCCTGCGACGGTGAAGCGAGGGATGTACGCCGTTCTCGGAGCGGCACTGTTTGTGGGAGTCTATCTGGTGTGGGTGGCCGGCTGGCCCATCGTTTGGATCGGATTGAGTTCGGTGGCGTGTGCCGTGTTCTACACGGGCGGGCCGTTCCCGCTCGCGTACCACGGGCTCGGCGACGTTTTCGTGTTTGTCTTCTTTGGGCTCGTGGCCGTGAGCGGGACCTTCTTCGTGCAGGGTCTCTATTGGCCGCCCGACGTCTGGATCGCCGGTGCCGCGCTTGGCACCCTGAACACCGCGATTCTGGTGGTGAACAACTTGCGCGATATCGATACCGATACCGTAGCGGGCAAGCGGACGCTCGCGGTTCGCTTGGGAGCTACCGGTACCAAGATCGAGTACGTCTTGATGTTGCTCGTCGCCGTCGTGGCGCCCGTGATCGGGTGGCGTGTGTATGAATGGCCGGTGGCCACGCTCGCCGCTTTGCTTGTCGCGCCTCTGGCCGTCGCGCCCCTGAAGAAGGTGTTGGGCTTTGCGGATCCGCGAGAGCTGCTTCCTGCCCTGGGCGAGACGGCACGGATCGTAGCGATTTATGGCGTGCTTCTCGGAGCGGGGCTTGCGTTCGGCTGATGGCGACGGACGTCCTTCAGGAAGTCCTGGACAGGGGAGCGGACCCGGAGAGTCTCGCGCTGTTGTCGCCGGATACCGGTTGGACCCTAGCAGGTCTCCAGGTCGCAGCTCGCCAGAAAGCCACCGAATTGAAGGAGTTGACCGAACAGGGCCAAGTGTTTCCGCTGGTGGTTCACCAAGACGCCGACTCGGTGATCGACATGCTGGCGTTGTGGCAGCTTGGGGTGACCCCTGCGCCGCTGAATCCCAAGCTGACCCCGGCAGAGCTTGCTGCGGCCAAGGCAGCACTCTCGGGCGTGCGTTCCAAGGCACAGGCGATCGTGTGGACCTCGGGCACGGCGGGTCACCCCCGTGGGGTCGAAGTATCGTTTGCGGGGCTGTCGGCTAATGCCGAGGCATCCGCCGCTCGGTTGCTGCTCACGGATGACGACGTGTGGGCTGCGTCACTCTCATTCGCGCACGTGGGCGGCTTGGCGCTCCTCGTCCGGGCCCTGCTGCTCGGGAGCGACCTCGTTGTCTTGGGCGCGTTCGACGCTCGTCGTTTAGACGAGGCCCTCGAAGGGAGGGGACTTCCCATTGGGTATAACCGGCCGGTCACGCACGTGTCGTTGGTGCCCATTCAACTGAAGAAGCTCCTGGACGAACGGGGAGATGAACCGGCCCCAGAGACGGCTCGGTGTGTTCTGACCGGGGGAGCTCACGCGCCAATGGCACTCGTGGGCCGCGCCGGCCGCCTCGGTTGGCCGATCGCCCTGACGTACGGGATGACCGAGATGACATCGCAGGTAGCCACGGCGGACCCGGCGCTCACCCGACTTAAGCCAGGAACGGTGGGCGCGCCTCTGAACGGTACGGAAGTACACATCGCACCGGACGACGAAATCATGGTTCGTGGGGCCACGCTGGTGGAGCGGTATGTGGGAGCAGATGAGGAGCGCATCCTCGGCGACGACGGCTGGTACCACACGGGCGACTTAGGGCGGATCGACGAGGATGGACACCTATGGGTCACAGGCCGCCGGGGGGAGAGGATCATCTCAGGGGGTGTGACCGTTGATGCGATTGAAGTTGAAGAGGTTCTACGCGCCCACCCCGCGGTGGTGGACGCTGTGGTGGCCGCGATTCCGGACGACGAGTGGGGTGAGATCGTTGGTGCCTTCGTCGTTGGCGTCGAGGGAGAATTCGACATCGATGCAGTGGACGAGCATGCCAGGTCGGCGCTGAGCGATGCGAAGCGGCCCCGCCGTTGGCTGATCAATCACGAGCTCCCGCTCAATGCCAACGGGAAGGTGGATCGTTTGTTGGTGGCTGCGCTCCTGCGCGACGCCGAGGCCTAGGCCGAACACAACAAGGAAACGGCTGCGGGCATGGACCAGCTCCAGGGGTTGGTGACCGGTCCGGAACAGGAACGGCCCACACCCGACAGCCTCTATTTCTTGCGGCGATCTCCGTGCTGAGGGAATCCGATGGAGATGCCGAATCTGAACGTCAGCAGGTTCGCTTGGGACACGTTCGGGAAGATCGAGATGCTCCCGTCCGGGTGATCGACGATGTCGCCTTTGGTTAGGAACTCCGCGACTCCGTTCTCGTGACGTTCTACGCCGAAGTCGAGCGATACCGGCTTGCGGCCGTTCGCGACTCGCACTCTGAGTCCGCCCCCGGCGCGCCACGCGAAGACGACGTCCGAGAGATGTGTCGTGCTGAAGCTGTCGCCGTACTCGTCATCACCGAATGACGAGCTCGTGAAGAAGGTCGACAGACCCATCGTGGCGAACCCATACGGTTCGACTGCGCCACGGGCCAAGACGATCTCCGGGCCGATGCCCGCGAAGGCGATGTTGTTCGTCGTAGTCAGGTCCTCGTTGATCCGGCACCCGAAGGGGAGCGCAAAGCAGAAGCGCTGCCGTTCGAGTCCATAGACGAGAAAGCCCCCGTCCACTTTGAGGCGCACATAGCCGTCTTCGTCTATCGGGAAGGCGAAACCGATGTGCGCCCCGAAAGCCTGATCGAAGAAGTAGCCGAGTTCTCCTTTGGCGTCCGCCGCCAGAAAGCTGAAGTCGAAGTGGCCAGCAGGCTGCGTAGGTATCCTACGCTGCGCGCTTGCCTCGACCGCCGTCGAAAAGAGCCCGCCAACCAGCATCATCCCCAACACCGCACCGCGTCTCATGATCTTCTCCCCTAGTGAGTTCGTTGGGGCCTAAGAGTGCATGAGGTGTGCCTGACTGTGTCGAGAGAGGGAAGTAGCGTGGTGGCAAGGACTTAACGTGTCTTGGGTGGTGGATGATTTCCGCTCGGGAGGGGCCTGTCGTCCCCCTGAGGTGACATCCGAAGGGGACAAAGAACGGCCCCGGGGCGACTGATTCGCCCCGGGGCGTGCCTGCGCGGAACGCTGTTCTAGCGTTCGATCTTCTTAGCCGTCGCCCAAAACTGTTCGGGGCTTTCGCGTGGATCGAGCTCCGAGATATAGAGCGTCGCCGAGATCATCTCGTCCGCATACGTGCCGACCCAGATGTCGTAGAGACCGTCCTGAGCTTTCGGGATCTCGAGGATCGGGTCGCCGTCTCCGTAACTGTCATCGTCACAACGCCAGTCTGAGTTGGGCATGTTCACCAGGAGCGTCGTGTCGTCGCCCGCGATCACGTAGATGTACAGCGTAGAGCCGGAGCCATCCCAATAGAGGTCGACGTCAGGATTATCTGCGACCTCACCGTAGCTGCAGTTTCCCTTGTCCACCGAAATCGAACCGCCAGCGGTGAGCTCCATCTCCCATGGGTCTGGAGAAAATTCGGCGTCTAAGCTGATGTCGCCGTAGGTCGGATCGCCTCCGGGGTCTTGCGCGGCTGCGTCTGTCGTGGCCGCCGCAAAGAGGCCCAACAGTGCAAATGCGAGGATGCGATGCATGGAAACTTTCTCCGAATCAGGGGGGTGGCGGGAGCCAGTCACGACCTGCTCACTCTTCGAGGTTGCAAAAGTCGCACCAAGAATGAAAGGCCTGGGTCCCCCCGGATTAACGCCCTCTGGCGGCCGTCCATGGTTGGCTGAACTCGAGTCCACTTTGCCCATCCATTTTGCAGCAACCATGGACACACTGATCTCAGTTTCCGTCGGAGCACGGTCTGTGATCCTGGCGTCCCTCGCCGTCTTTGCTTGGGTTGCGGTTCTCCTTGCCGCAGTGGGTAGGTGGGAAAGTGTGTCCTGATCTGTTGCGGACCGGAAGCGCGAACTTGGCCTCCGGACGGCGTCGGGGGAAAGGGTGCTCGCCTCCGGAATGCTCGAGTCCATTTCGTGGAATACGGCGCCGCGGGACCCACTCACATACGGCGTTGGTGCGGTCCTTCTCATGGGCATCGTCATGCTGGCGAGCTACGTGTGGGCGCGTCGTGCGGTTCGGGTCGATGCCGTTGAGGCGCTCAGGGCCGAATAGGTTTTACGGGGCACCCTTGCTGCGATGAGGGCGCCCCGCCCATGTTCGCCTGACATGGACCAACCCAAACGACCTTCCCACTTCGTCCCGCGTACACGCGAGGGCTGGATCGCGACGATCGCTTTTCTGGCGATCTTCCTACTCGCGATGCCTCCCGTCACGCATACGGTGCTCAATCGTGTCGAGCCGACGATCCTGGGACTCCCGTTCCTGTACGTCGCCTTACTCGCCATCTATACGGCGCTGATTGGGGTGCTCATCTGGGCACTTAGGAAGGGCGTCTGATGAGGGAGACGGCCTAGTGGAAGCTTGGGTCGTAGCTACAGGATTGATCGTCCTGTACCTGTTGTTCACCATCGTTCTCGGCGTCGTCGCGAATAGGCGGATGAGCGGGGACCTGGAGGATTTCTTCCTCTACGGCCGCAAAGCCGGGTTCGTCGTCCTGTATCTGACCGTGGTCGCGTCGTTCCATTCGGCGTTCGCGTTCCTAGGGTCCGGCGGCTTCTTCTACACGCACGGAGTCGGCTTTTGGGCTGCCGGTACGTGGACGCTCTTGGTGGGTGCGATCACCTATGTGATCGGCGCTCGCATCTGGGCGCTAGGCAAGGCGTTCGGCTACATCACACCGGCCGACATGCTTGCCGACTTCTATGAGTCGGAGGCGGTCCGGGTCACCGTAGCCGTCGTCTCGGTGCTCTTCACTATTCTGTACATCCAAGTCCAGGCGCAGGGGCTCGGGTACATCATCAACATCGCAACCGATGGCAGGGTGTCCCTCAACCTCGGTACGCTGATCCTGTTGGTCGTGGCGGCGTTCTACTTAATGGCTGGTGGATTGCGGGCGGTCTACTGGACGGATGTGCTGCAGGGCATCTGGATGTACGTCGCGGTTTGGGTGGGCGCGATCGTGCTCTCGTACGAACTGTTTGGCGGTCCGCTCCAGCTTTGGCAGGCCGTGATGACGGAACGGCCAGACCTCATGACGCTCCCGGGACCTGAGGGCTTCTTCTCGCCCGGCATGTGGGTGGGTATGTCGATCATGCTCTCGTTCGGCATCGTGTTCCAACCGCACATGTTGATCCGTTACTACACAGCAGTGGACGCCAAGACGATCAAATTGTTGGGCGCGACCACGCCCATCTATCTCATGACGCTCTACCTCCCGGCGGCGCTTGTCGGTCTGGGCGGTGCGATCGTCATGCCAGGGCTCGAGGGCGCGGCGGCAGATCGGATCTTTCCGGAGCTGCTCTTCCAATACGCCTCCCCGTGGTTGACCGGGGCGATTCTTGCGGGGGCCACCGCAGCGGCGATGTCGACTCTCGACTCGATCTTGCATGCGAACATGACCGTCCTCACACGGGACATTTACCAGCGGTACGTAGCGCCTGACCGGAGTCAGGCGCATTACGTGACTGTTGGGCGCGTGATCATCGTGGCACTGCTGGTGGTCGGCTACTTCCTGACCGTGACCACTGCGGACTTCCTCGTGGTGCTCGTCACGTTGTCCGGTGCTGGTGCGCTTCAGCTCATGCCCGCGATTCTGGGGGTTTGTTTCCCGGGAGGGCGCACGCTCACACGCGCGGGCGTCGTGGCAGGGATCATTGCCGGGATGGTCACGCTGTACATCACGCTTTGGGTGTCACCGCACCCCATGGGAATGCACGGGGGTCTTTGGGGACTCCTGGTGAACACGGCAGTTGCGATGAACGTTTCGGCGTTCACGGAGGCGCCGTCACCCGAGACCATTGAACGCGTCCACGGTGAAGTGGAGCGGTTCGTATACGGAGACGGGAAATGAAGACGATCTCGAAGAAGGTGCGTCAGCAGCTGATCACAGTGTTGTTGTTTGCAATCAGTGCTGTGCCGGCGTCGGCTCAGTTCCAACAGTCCCCAGCTCCGCCGCAGGTGGGACCGGAGAACGGGTCCTTGGTCATCGTGGGCGGTGCCATGCGCTCGCCAGAGATCTTCCAGCGGTTTATCGAACTCGCTGGCGGGCCGGATGCGCACATCGTGATGATTCCAACGGCCGGTGGTGCGGAGGAATACGACAAGTACTATGGAGGGCTCAACGCGTGGCGTGAGAATGGCGCACACAACCTGACCGTTCTCCATACCACGGATCCTGCCGTCGCAGATTCGGACGAATTCGTCGCTCCGCTCAAGACCGCGGATGCCGTGTTCTTCTTTGGCGGGCGGCAGTGGCGCATCGTGGACGCGTATGGCGGGACACAAACCGAGCGTGAGATCCGTGCGGTCCTGGATCGTGGTGGCGTGATCGGGGGTTCGTCCGCCGGTGCGTCCATTCAAGGCTCGTATCTCGTTCGGGGCGACACCCGAACGAGCGAAATCATGATGGGCGACCACGAGGAAGGCTTCGGATACCTACGCAACGTCGGCATTGACCAGCACGTCCTGGCCCGCAACAGGCAGTTCGACATCATTGAGCTCATCGAGGCCCGCCCGGAACTTCTCGGTATCGGAATCGATGAGAACACAGCGATCATCGTACAGGGTGACAACTTCCAGGTCATCGGAGCGTCACAGGTCTTGATCTACGACAACCAGACCACGACCGGAGATAACGGGAAGTTTTACTTCATGAAGTCGGGTGACCGCTTCAATCTGGCGACTCGCCAGTGGACGCGCGGAGCGCAGACACTGCGCCCGGGGCCGGGCGTCGAAAAGAAACCCTGGGGGAACTGAGTTAGCCTGACATGGAGACCTTCCTCGCCCTGAATGAGTGGCTGCTCGGGTTCAGCGTCGCAATCGCTGCCGTGAGCAATTGCCTCACCATCAAGAAGCTAAGGAAGCGAGGGGCGGCATGGTTTTTTCTGCTGGACGGTTCTTTTCAACGCGGTACGCTGAGGCTGTGTGCGACAAATACATCGCGCTCGGCCTCTTCACGGCGAGGGTAGACGCATGATGAGGTTCTTGAAGCCAAGTCGGGCGGGAATAATGATGGGCGCGCTTTTGCTCGCGGCCTGCGAAGGCCCACCCGAGCACATCGCCGTCGAGGAGGCGGAACACACTGCATCCGTGCAGGGCTTTCACGACGCCCGCGTGGCCGAGCTCGAAGCCCCCGACTCATGGCTGGCTCTGATTGCGCTTCATTGGGTTGAAGAAGGCGAGACGACCGTCGGCTCTGACCCGTCCAACGACTTGGTGTTGCCCGAAGGGAAGGCGGCACCGTTCGTAGGTACGGCCGTCGTGCAGGACGATGTGCTGACCTTCGTGGTTGCTGAGGGAGTGACTGTTACCCAGGGCGTAGACTCGACGCTCAACCTCCCGGCCGGCTCCGGGGCCTTCCCACCGGACATCTCGGGAGATCCCGTCGTCACTTCGGCGGAAATGGGCTCGGCAGGTCCTGGGAAGTCCAAGGTGCTTCGTAATGGAGACATCAACTGGATCCAAGTGCGCAGAAACGGCCAGTTCGCGCTTCGGGTTCGGGATAACAGCAATGCAGTGTACGAAGCCTTTACCGGCATCGATCGTTATCCGATCACCAGGGACTGGCGGGTCACGGCTCAGTGGGTTCCCCATAAGAAGACCGTTGCCGTGCCTAACGTGGTCGGCACCGTGTCAGAGCGGGAGTCTCCCGCGCACGTGGCGTTTTGGCTCGATGGGGAAAAGCACACGCTAGACGTTACGGGAGATCCGGACGCCGAGCGCTTCATGCTCGTCTTCGCCGACGAGACCAGTGGATCCACCAGCTACGGCGGCGGCCGCTACGTCTGGGTGTCGGCGCCGGACGAGGCAGGCAGAACTGTTCTGGACTTCAACTTGGCGTATAACCCCCCGTGCGTATGGACGCCGTTCGCGACTTGCCCGCTACCGTCCCGGGACAACCGGTTGGCTACAGCGGTCGAAGCGGGTGAAATGGAATGGAAGCGCTAGGCATGGCCGACTCAAACGACCCCTCTGCACGTCCGTCCGGTACCGATCCGGAAACCCAGGAGCGCCACGCTGAGTATTGGCGGCGCAATCTCCGTTACCTCGCCGGACTCCTGGTCGTGTGGTTCGTGGCCTCGTTCGGCTTTGGGATCATCCTCGCGGAGCCTCTGAACAATTTCACGATCCCGGGCACGGGCTTCCCGCTTGGATTCTGGTTCGCCCAACAGGGGTCCATCTACGTCTTCGTTGTCTTGATCTTCGTCTACGTGAAGATCATGAACGACTTGGATGTCGAGTTCGGTGTAGATGAAGGGGGTGAAGCATGACGGTTCAGTCCTGGACCTTCTTGCTGGTCTCCGCATCGTTCGCACTCTACATCGGGATCGCCATCTGGACGCGTGCGGGCTCGACGAAGGAGTTCTACATCGCAGGTGGTGGGGTGTCGCCGCTCGCGAACGGCATGGCCACGGCCGCCGACTGGATGAGTGCAGCTTCCTTCATTTCGATGGCGGGCTTGATCTCGTTCATGGGGTACGACGGCTCGGTATACCTCATGGGGTGGACCGGCGGATACGTGCTTTTGGCGCTTCTGCTCGCCCCGTACCTGAGGAAGTTCGGTGCCTTCACCGTGCCGGACTTCGTAGGCGATCGATACTACTCGCAGACCGCGCGCATCGTGGCGGTCATCTGCGCCATCTTCGTCTCGTTCACCTATGTGTCGGGACAAATGCGAGGCGTCGGAATCGTCTTTTCGCGTTTCTTGGAAGTGGACGTGGAAGTCGGGGTGTACATCGGTATGGCCATCGTCTTCTTCTATGCCGGGCTCGGGGGCATGAAGGGGATCACGTACACGCAGGTGGCTCAGTACTGTGTGCTGATCTTTGCCTACATGGTTCCGGCGATCTACTTGTCGATAATGATCACCGGGAACCCGATCCCGCAGCTGGGCTTCGGTGGCGTCGATCCCGAGACTGGGGTGGCGTTACTGGAGGGACTGAACGGACTCCATGAACAGCTTGGGTTCGCGGCTTATACCTCGGGGACCAAGTCGACGCTGGACGTATTCTTCATTACGGCTGCACTTATGGTGGGGACCGCAGGCCTCCCGCACGTGATTATCCGATTCTACACCGTGCCGAGGGTGAGGGACGCTCGAATCTCGGTCGGATGGGCGCTGATCTTCATTGCCTTGCTCTACACCACGGCACCCGCGATCGCGGTATTCGCCCGAACCAATCTTCTCCACAGCGTGTCTGAGCTCCCTTACTCAGAGGCGCCTGCTTGGTTCACAAATTGGGAAGCAACGGGGCTGCTGGCGCACAACGATCTGAACGGTGACGGGCTGATTCAGTACACCGGCCCGGACTCTCCGATTGCTAACGAACTCACCGTGGACCGCGATATCATGGTGCTCGCGAACCCGGAAATCTCAGGTCTGCCCGCTTGGGTAGTCGGCCTCGTAGCCGCGGGTGGCTTGGCCGCTGCTTTGTCGACCGCGGCCGGGCTCCTACTCGTCGTGTCCTCTGCGGTCAGTCACGATCTCCTTAAACGATCGTTATGGCCTGAAATCACCGAACGAAACGAGTTGATCGCGGCACGGCTCGCGGCCGGAGCCGCCGTCGTGGTCGCTGGCTACTTAGGGATTCATCCGCCCGGCTTCGTCGCAGAAGTTGTGGCGTTCGCCTTCGGATTGGCGGCCTCCTCGTTCTTCCCGGTCATCATCCTGGGAATCTTCTCGAAGCGCACCACTCGGGAAGGAGCGATCCTGGGTATGGTCCTTGGGATCACCTTCACAGCAGCGTACATCGTCTGGTTCAAGTTCGTGCATCCTGAGATGAACTCTGCGGAGCATTGGTGGTTCGGCATCAGTCCGGAGGGCATCGGTACACTGGGCATGCTCCTTAACTTTGCGGTGACGATCGTCGTGTCGAGGTTCACACCGGCACCGCCCGCCGAAGTGCAGGCGTTGGTGGACTCAATTCGTGTGCCGCGAGGTACCGGCGAGGCACACGAGATCAGCGCATAGGTGTGAGCGTCTTGAAGGTGTGGGTGGCGGTCGTTCTGGTAGTAGCGCTTTCCGCGTGCGCGGCGGACGAGCCTGAGCCCGAGCCGTTCGTGGATCAGGGCACCAACGAGCAAAGGTTGGACGTGCTCGTCGAGCCATTCGAAGAGTTGGTGTTGCATCCTGATTCGGTCGACCAGCCGCTCGAAGGGACTGAATGGGTCCTCGAGTCGGTTTTCGGCCAGCCCGTACCTGTGGGGTCACAGGCTAGGCTGAGCTTCGACGGAGAAGTGGAGAGGGTCGACGGGCACACAGGCTGCAACGCGTTCACGGGGGTGTATGAACTGACGGGGACGCGATTGCAGCTCAGCGGCTTCGGGCTGACCCGCCTCGCGTGCCCGTCGGGCTTTGACCGAGTCGAAGTGGATCTCCTCGAGGCGTTCCGAACGACCGGGTCGTTCAGAGTTGGACGAGACGTCCTAGAACTGATGTCGGAGACGGGCTCGGTCGCAAGCTACATCGCTCGGAACGAAGAGTGAGGCGGACCGGGTAACCCGGTCCGCCATCTGCTCAGCGCTTACGCCTCGGCGTCGCCTGCCCCTTCCTGCATCTTGAATACGGGCACCGCGGCCGCTGCGCCCACGATCGGCCCGACGATGTAGAACCAAAGGTTCCCGAAGCCGCCGTCGCCGGCCAGCATGTCCACGAGGATCGGCCCGAACCCGACTGCCGGGTTGAACACGCCACCTGATACCCCCCCGACCGCGAAGGCCCCGGCCATGACGGTGAAGCCGATCGCCAGGCCGTAGTAGGAGTTCCCTTCGGTCGCCTTCGATGTCGCCACGTTCATGATCACGAGTGCGAGAGCGAACGTCATGAGCATCTCAGCCAGGAGCACGGACAGAGTCCCGTAGCCCTCGCCCGGAGCCGGTGCGAAGGTCCCGCCTGTAATCATGAGCACCGCGCAGGCAGCCAAGCACGCTCCTAAGAGCTGGGCCGCGATGTACGGTGCCAGGTGTTTGGCGTCGAGCGCTCCGCGTAGGTAGAGCGCGATGCTGATCGAGGGGTTGTAGTGCGCACCGGATACGTGCCCGCCCATGTACACCAAGGCCGTGAGTATTGCGCCAATCGCGATGGGTGCGACATCCACACCGGCGACTGCGGTCATGCCGATGGTGAAGACGAGACAGAAGGTACCGATGAGTTCTGTCGCATAGCGGACCATGTGTGTCCGGCTCCTGCGTGGAGGGTTGGCTACTTTTATCGACCCGCAGGGCAACCCTGCGGGGCGGACATTGCATCTACGGGTGTAGTTTGCAATCAGCGCCCCTTCGGTCGGAGCGATACACGGATGTTACAACGTCGGTCACCTATGCGCCTTAGCGCCGCACCACTCCTTCTCGTCTTGGCCGTGATGTTACCTGGCCAACTGTTCGCCCAGGCGCCCCTTGGAGCACCTAACGCCACATTTCCAGAAGACTTTGGGACAATCCAAACCGTGCGTGAAATGCCGGACGGTCGGATCCTGGTCGCGGACCCTCTCGGCAAAGCTCTTTATATGGTCGACATGGACGCGGGTACGCGGACCGTGGTCGGATCTGAAGGGCAGGGCCCGGAGGAATACCTCCAGCCTGATGCCGTGTGGCCGCTCCCAGGTGACTCCACCCTGCTGGTGGATCTCGGCAATGGGCGTCTCGTCGCACTGGGCCCAGGCCTCGGCTTTGGTCCGACCTCGCCCATCAGCTTGGGCGACCCCAGGAGCAACCTGACGCTGGCGCTTCCGCAGGGAGTTGACGGTCGCGGGAACGTGTATGCCCGGGCCATGGGTGGCCCCGGTGCCATGATGGAGGATTCGGCTGCGATCCTACGAATCAACCGTGCAACCTCGGTGATCGACGAGGTCGCCAGCTTCAAGCTCCAGGAACGAAAGCGGATTGAGTCGGGCAGTGCAGGGAACCAGAACGTCTCGATCACCCAGGTTCCGCTGTCGCCAGAGGACGCTTGGGGCGTCGGCCCGGACGGATCTATCGCCATCGCGCGCGCCGGAGACTACCACGTCGACTGGATCGGGATTGATGGCACTGTCGCGAGAGGTCCGGCGATCCCGTTCGATGCGGTTCGCATCGGGACCGCTGAGAAGGAAGAGTACGTTGCCGACCGAGGGCGGGCCGGGGGAGGCATCGGCATCAGCGTGGATATCAGCGACGGTGCCGTACAGATGAACTTCTCCCGCGGTGGGATGGGCGGCCCACAGGAAATCGATCAGTACGAGTGGCCGGACCGGAAGCCGCCGTTCTATAGCGGGCGTCTGAGCATCGACGGCCAGAGCAGAGTCTGGGTGCGCCGTCATGTGGACGCGGGTGACCCGTCCACGTACGACGTCTTCGACCGCCAGGGACAGCATGTCCGAACCGTGTCGTTCGAACATGGAAAACGCATTGTCGGCTTTGGCGAAGCGTCCATCTACGTGGTGTCGTTCGACCAGTTCGACCTGAGCTATCTCGAGCGGTATACACTGCCCGCGACCTGACACACAGGTGGTCGTTATGACGGAGAGGGGCGTCGACCAATGCGGTCGACGCTCCTTATTCGCGCATTGGTTGTCCGGCGACGTACACCTGCGAGATCATTTGCGAGTTGGTGATGTCCTTCAGCGGATCCGCGTCCAGGACAATGAAGTCTGCCCGCCGGCCCGCTTGGATCGTCCCCACGTCGTCCAACCCCAAGCAGTCGGCCGCCACGCCGGTGGCCGCACGTAGCGCCTGCTCGGGGGTGATGCCTGCGCCGACCATCAGCGCCAGCTCCATGTGTTCGAAGTATCCGGGGAAGCGGCCCGCCGGCCCTGCGTCGGTGCCGAACGCCACGGGTGCCCCCGCGTCGATCAGCGTCTTCAGATTACCTAACGCCTGAATCAGGGCGATCCGGTACCCGGCCGCCGTCGAACTCTCGCGGGTCCGCTCCATGAAGTCCGGCTGGCTGACGCGCTCGATCTCCGACGAGTCGGCGTATTCCAGGAAGAAGTCGTCGTCGAAGTACCCTGGGCGGCTAGCGTAGATGAAGGTGCTGACCTCGCGGGTGAGGGTGGGGACATAGCAGACCCCGCTCTCGGTCAGTGTGGTGATGAATTCCTCGTCCACATCGGTGTCGCGAACTGAATGGGCGACGAGGCCCGTACCCATTTCGAGCAGTCGTTTGGCGTCGTCGAGGTAGAAGAGATGCGTCGCGACGCTCAGTCCGCGCTCTCCGGCTACATCCAAGACGGCCTGAACCGCCTCCCATGGCATCTTCTGTGCGGTGCCCAGGTTGTCATCAACTCGGAGCTTCAGCCAATCGGCCCCCGCGTCCGCGTTGGCTTCCGCAGCAGCACGGGCGCCTTCGGCGCTCGTCGCTGCAATGACGGGCCCTGCGGCGAGAAGCCGAGCACGCGGGTCGTCCCAGGCTGCCGCGTCCCGGACTGCGAGAACCTCCTCGGAGTCACCCAGGCTATTCACGGTGGTCACACCGTATTTGGCGAACAACTCGAGGTCACTGCGGATGCGATCTGCTTCGCTTCGGACATCGTCGGGGGCCCACAGGCCGCTTACGTGTCCATGGGTGTTCACGAGTCCAGGGATGACGTACTTGCCCTCGAGGAAGACGATCTCAGCGCCTTCTGGGATCTGGCCGTCAGGCGAGACTGTCGTAAACCGACCGTCTTCAACAACGAGCGTGGACGAAGAGGCCGGCGCTCCTGTGCCGTCCCAGACGGTCGCTCCAACGTAGGCGACCGCTTGGGCGTGGAGGTTAGAGGTCGCGATCAAGCCTGCGACGGCGAGGGTCGGGAGGATCTTTCGGGTAGTCATGAGCGCACCTTAGGACCGGGATGGCCGGTGCGCAAAGGTGCGAGCCACGTGCGAGGTCCGGCCGGCCGGACCGACCCGCTCGATCCTTCGAGTTGCGGCGCACCTCGCGGATGATCGTACTCGGACTCCGACCGAGTGAGGGGTCTTGGCCTGAGAGCATCCTTAGTCACTCGTACGGGGTGCGCGCGTTCGGTGGAGATCCGGGAGTCGTCGGGCGTGAGATGATGCTGAACGGACGACCGTTTGAGATTGTCGGAGTCGCGGTGAACGCTCAAGGACCCGATCAGTACACCGGCTCGCACGCCTCCTGCTCCCGCCCGGGCAGTGCCAGTCCGACCCAAAGAAGCAGCGTGGTGTCGCGTGCCTCACTCCAGTGAGCCTTCAGGCTGAGTTGAGCTTGAGCGCCCGTCGTGTAGTTGAACGTGACCGGTTCACCACCTTGGACGGACTCCTCAATGAGCCCGTCTCCGAGGGGATCTCGCACCTCGATGTCCCAGCGCCCTGACAACCCTGGGTAGACCTGAGCGCATCCGGCGAGCGTCACACCCAACGTAGGAATTAACGGGGTAAGCAATGTGCCCTCGCCCTGTTCGACCGGGATACGTACCCAGCTGCCACCTTGCCTGATGCTCTGTAGCAGTTCGAGCGCGGATTGGCCTTGAACGGGGCTCGGGCTCATTCCCAGGAGCATCACAAACAAAGCGGCGTAGAGTTTTGACATTAGGAGGTCAGCAGTAGGCGCGGGACAACGATCCGATGATGCAATGTGTGAGCCATCAACTTGGGATCGGTTGGCGCAACATGGAATTGACTCTGGCGTAGGAGCAAGCGGGCACGATTACATTTTCCACCATGATATCGATGAAGAGACGGCTTCCTGCCACGGTGTTGTTGAGTGCGCTCCTTCTAGCTGGGTGCGCGGAGGAGCAGCAGCCCTCAGTGAATCTAGGGGCCGAAGGCACACTTCCAGTGGATGGAGCACAACTCCGCTATTGGACGGTTGGGAACGGTCCTCCGGTCATGATACTTCATGGGGGGCCTGGCATCGGTATCGGGTATCTGCTGTCTGAGTTGGACGCGCCTGGCTTCCCGCCAGAAGGCCTGAAATGGGTCGCATACGATCAGCGCGGAAGTGGCCGCTCCACGGGGGCCGAGGACCCCTCTCAGATCAATATGGATCGATTTGTCGAAGACCTTGAAGCGATGCGCGTGGCGAGTGGCCAGGACCGAATCGCGTTGATGGGACATTCCTTCGGTGGCTTGTTGGCGATGCACTATGCCGTCAAATACCGAGAGCACCTCGCGGCGATGATCCTGATAGATCCGGATCCTGCAAGCCGGGCGCTGTGGTCTCGCCATGAGGAGATCGTCGAGGCACGGCTCACCGACAGCGATCGGATGCTGATGACCGCGATCTCATCGGGGGAAGGCTGGGAGACGGACCCCGTACAGGTGGAGAACTACTATTTGGCGCAGTTCCAGGCTTATTTCGGGAATCGAGAGCCGTCCGCGCGGCTGCGCTTGGGGCTGGCCCAAGGTGTATACGGGAACTTCCCTGCTACTGCGCTTGTGATGCGGGAGTCGCTCGGCGACTGGGATATTTTCTCAGAGCTGGAGGGGATCGAAGTTCCTACGCTGATCCTCACTGGGGATCACAGCGTGTTCCCGCTCAGCGCTCACGAGATGTTGCGCTCCGTCCTACCTGCGTCGGAGTTGGTCGTGTTGCCGGGTGTTGGACACTTCCCGCACATGGAGGACCCTGAGGCCTTTGCCACGATCACGACCGCATTCCTGGCCAGCGTGACGAACGGTGCCGGTTCTGAAGGTGCGGTGTCCAACTAGGTTGGACGCTCCGGTAGGTGCGCTCTAGGGCTGAGCAGCTCTAGCTTCGACCCGTTCTGCTGCCTCTGCGGCTCTCTGCTTGTCCCAGTGCTTCTTCGCCTTGGCCCGGTTGCCGCAACGAGCCATCGAACACCACCTGCGCCGGCCGTTCTTGCTCGAATCGAGGAACCAGGTCACACAGGTGTTCGAAGCGCATTGGCGAACGCGGTGTGGGTCGGCACCGGCCAACAGTTCGGCGGCTGAAGTCGCGATCGGGGCCAATAGAGTAAGGAGCTCCGACCCGGTTTCGTGTTCCGAGAGGCTCGAGGTACCGTCCTCGCTCCCCAGCCGGAGTGAGACCCGACTGGAGTCGAGCACCCGATTGATTGTGTGGAGACTCGAGAGGGGGATTGGAGCCTCTGAGGTGAACGCATGCATCGCTTGTTGGATTTCGTCGCGAAGTCGCGTGCCTTCTAAGAGAAGCATTCGGGCTGCGGGAGGTGAGGCGGTGAACGAGGAGCCTTCAGAGGGCAGGGCTCCACATTGGGCGAGCCACATTTCCAGTCGCCTTGGGGTGCTGATCCCCTCATGTACCCGCCCTCGGTCGAAACGGCGTGTGTTCAAAAAGTCGAGGGACAGGGCTCCGGAGTCCCAAATGAAAACTTCTGAGTCATCAGTCATAACCTGCAAGTTATAATTTTAACGGTTGTATACAAGATTAACCTGCAAAATAAAGTAAAGGGAGTTAGGTGTCGCAAGTTGTGGAGTGATTGTTCCGGCGGTGTAACACGAGAAGGGCGACGACGTCACTTGTCCAAAGCCCCTTCGAGCCGACGGAGGTGCGATGTATCATTCTTCCTGACCCATGCGGAGGCGGCACGAGATGAGACGCACCACTGGAGCACAGCTGGCAGTCAGGGGGACCGAGACGGTCGCACTGGCCCTTTTGGTGACCGCTTTCGCTGTTTGGAGCCCGATTTCAGCGGTCGCACAGGCCCCGACCCTCCATTGGGTGTCTGCGGATGGGCACGCCTTGGCCGTGTGGGAGAAAAGCGTCGCCGGAGCGGACGCGGTCATTCTTCTGGTACATGGCCGAACCTGGAGCACCCTCCCGGACTTCGACCTGCAGGTGTCGGGCGAGTCACTTTCCCTCATGGATGGACTGAATGAGGAGAACATCTCCACGTACGGGGTCGATCTGAGGGGATATGGAGAGACCGACCGCGACGACACCGGTTGGAATACTCCAAATCGCGCCGTTGCTGATGTCGCGAGTGTACTTCGGTGGATCCGCGAGCGGCATCCTGATCAGCCGGTGCATTTGTTCGGTTGGTCATTGGGCTCAATGGTGTCCCAACTCACCGCCCAACGTCATCCGGACCTGATCGATCGTTTGGTGCTGTTCGGATATCCGACTCGACCGGGGGCGGAGCAGCCGTTCCAGGAGCCGTCTGCTGGTCCGCCAGCACGGGCGACGACCGCCGAAGCGGCGGCGAGCGACTTCCTTGTGGAAGGCTCCATCAGCGCAAACGCCATCCAGGCTTATGTCGAAGCGGCGTTGGATGCTGACCCGGTCCGGTCTGATTGGACCTCCGGTCATCAATGGAATGAGCTAGACCCAGCGGAGGTGACGACCCCCACGCTGGTTATCCACGGTGAACACGATCCTCTCGCTCCAATGGCCGCGCAGGCGGCGCTCGTGGAAGGTCTCGGCACTAGCGACAAGGCTTGGGTCGTTGTGCCAGGTGGCGATCATGCTGCGTTTCTCGAAGCGCCGAGGCCGTACTTCATTGCGGTCCTCGGAGCATTCTTGTTGAGGGGCGGACTCTAGCGAGATGCCCCATCAGGGCCAACCGAATCGCTCGAGATCCACGCGTCGCTGGGCATTGAACTCCACGCCTTCGGCTTCGAGCAAGACTCGCTGAATGTTCTCGAACGCCGTGCCGCCCTTTCGCTCGCTTATCTCGCCCTTGGCGTTGATCACGCGTTGCCACGGCACGTCGGCGCCTTCGGGAATGGCGGCCATAGCATATCCCACCTGGCGCGCGCGACCCGGACGACCTGCCACGGTGGCGACGGTTCCGTAGGTCGTAACGCGACCCCTTGGGATCTGTCGCACGACGGCGTAATACTGTTCGTAGGTAGCCATGGTGGCACGAGCCTGGGGACGGCACGGCCCCGACGCAATACGGTCGTCGCCGAACATGACGACCATCACCTAGCATCGATCACCCGACTCATGAACCAGGACCGACGACAGATGACAGACCCCCGTTTCCCGAGCGGCCCGCTCGAGTTCAAGGGCAGCGCGCTCACTGCCGGAGAACGGACGGCGATGATCGAAGCGATTGCGGCACACCCGGCGAACATGCGAGCAGCGGTCGCGGAGCTGAATGACGAGCAACTGGACACGCCGTATCGCGACGATGGATGGACTGTTCGCCAGGTCGTCCATCATGTGGTCGACTCGCACCTCAACTCGTATCAGCGCTTCAAGCTGGCCCTGACCGAGGACAAGCCCACGATCCGCACCTACGACCAAGCCGCGTGGGCGGAATTGCCCGAGGCGAAGGCGGCACCGGTTGAGGTATCATTGGCACTTCTGGAGGCGCTGCACGTCCGCTGGGTCATGATGCTGAGAGGTATGGAAGGGAGTGACTTCCAGAAACTCCTGGATCATCCCGAGGTAGGGGACATCAGCGCAGACCAGCTACTCGAGATCTACGGATGGCACTGCCCGCATCACGAGGGGCACATCACTGCGCTACGGGATCGGATGGGCTGGTAGTGGATCCCTTGGAGAACAAATATGCGGCCCGCCAATCGAACTGGCGGGCCGCATATTTTGCTTCAGGACATGCTACAGGTGCGAGGTGTCCATATGCGGCTCGAAGATGATCGCGTTGATCGTCGTGTCGCCGATGTTCTCAACCGTGTGCGTCCACGACTCGTGATGCATCACGTGGCCGTCCGGGATATCGACTTCCATAGCGTCATCGTCAACGTAGATGCGTGCCTTTCCACCCCTGATGAAATACACGGTCTCGTCGGGATGGGAATGCTGCGTGTCTTTGTGCCCCGGCGGGAGCGTCATTTCCACCACACGGAGCTTCTCGTTTTCAAAGAGCTTCTTGTAGTAGTGGGGTGAGACGTCACAAGGATCTACATAGGCCATGCGTTTTTCTCCGGTCGATGCGTAGGTGACGGGGGGGCATACGGATCATTCTGAGGCATGGCATCGTACGGGGCGTCCACAAGAATCTCAAATTTCAAACAGAGGCCGATTCCGACCGGTCGCCGGGTGGACGCATTCCCATGGCTCGGCTACCCTTCGGCCCATGAGTGCCTTGATCGAAGAACTCCGCTGGCGCGGACTGTTACAGGACGCCACCGAGGGCGCCGCCGAACACTTGGCGGAGGCCCCCCGGTCGGCGTACATCGGATTCGACCCCACGGCTTCGAGTCTCCATGTCGGGAGCCTGTTGGTCATCATGGATCTCGTTCACCTCCAGCGACATGGCCACACTCCGATCGCCCTCGTAGGTGGTGGGACGGGGCTGATCGGCGACCCGTCCGGGAAGGAAGTCGAGCGACAGCTGATCACCAAGGAAAAAGCGGCTGAGAATGCCGAGGGCATTCGTGCACAGCTCGACCATTTCCTGGACTTCGACGTGAAATCGAACGCCGCGGTCATGCGCAACAACTTGGACTGGCTCGGCGGATTGGCCCTGGTGGACTTTCTACGTGACATCGGAAAGCACTTCTCAGTGAATCAAATGCTGGCCAAGGAATCGGTGAAGCGCCGACTGGCTCAAGAAGACAGTGGCCTGTCGTTTACCGAGTTCGCATACGCCCTGCTCCAATCCTACGACTTCCTCGAGTTGTACCGCCGGGATGGCTGCACCATCCAGATGGGTGGCAGTGACCAGTGGGGCAACATCACCACCGGGACGGATCTCATTCGTCGTGTCGATGGCGGTAAGGCGTTCGGCGTCGTGTCACCACTCGTGACGAACTCCGCGGGCAAGAAGTTCGGGAAGAGTGAGGCCGGCAATATCTGGCTCGACCCCGAACTGACGTCCGCGTATCAGTTCTACCAGTTTTGGGTGAACACCGAGGACGTGGACGTCGTGAAGTATCTCAAGTACTTCTCGCTGCTCTCGCAGGATGAGATCTCCGAACTCGATCAGGCCACCCAAGTGGAAGCGCATCGTAGAGCCGCGCAAAAAGCCCTCGCCGAAGACGTCACAAGACGTGTTCATGGTGAGACGGGTTTGGCGAAGGCCGTGCAGGCCACGGCCGCGTTGTTTGGGGGGGACCTGTCGGGCCTCTCAGCGGAGGACATCCAAGATGTATTCGCGGATGTGCCGTCCTCTGAGATCATGCGTGATCGCCTGAGCGGCGAGGGAGTTTCGTTCATCGACCTATTGGTCGAGTCAGCTGTTGCCTCGTCGAAGGGGGACGCCCGGCGCTCCATCGAGGGTGGGGGGGTCTACCTCAACAACGTTCGAATTCAGGATGTCGAGTTCTCGGTCGAGGTGTCCCAAGCTATCGACGGCCGCTTCCTCGTGATTCGGAAGGGCAAGAAGAACTACCACCTGGTAGCGCTCCAAGGCTGAACGGATCTCGGGGCATCCGAGCCAATAATGAACGGCCCAAAAAACGGGGCCGGCAGGTCTGTATGACCCGCCGGCCCCGTTTGGCTGTATCGGATTTTTAGAAATGGCTTAGAAGACGACCTGCCAACCCAGGACCATGCCCCAGTCCAGTCCGAGCTGCGGACCGGTGTACTCATGCGAGATCGGGAAGATCGCTTCCACCGAGAGACGATGGCCAGCGAAGCGGGAGCCTTCCGGCAGGTAGAAGTTCACGCCGATCGGAAGGTCGATGCGCTCACCCTCCAGGAAGAACCCGTCGTTGCCGGGGTCACGCACCGGATCGAGATCCGGATCTCCACCTTCGATCCCTGCCCAGTTCTGCCACTGGATGCGTCCGGAGACCGAGAAGTAGTCGTTGACCATGTGCGCGGCCCACATCGACGCAGTAACCGATCGTCCGAGCGCGAAGTCGCGGTCGTTGGTGCCAAGGGGCATCTGTGATTTCAGCTGTATGCCAGCCGATCCGAATTCGTTCTGCACAGAGGCCGAGATTCCGGGCAGCATCGCAAAAGTGCCAGCGCCCGGGCGCATGTCGTAAGGCAACGCCTCGGCGTTAAGAGTGCTGAACGGCGTCTCGCCGAACACGTCCTCTTTGCCGGTGGGGACCAATGCCCCCAGCTGGATGTGCGCCTTGTACGGGCCACTATCGATGAAGTTGAACAAGCCGGTGACGGATAGGTCGCCAAGCTCTTCGATCTGGTTCACGTAGAAGATGCCACCGGTGGTCAGCTGTTCCCGTTCGCGCGTGGAGTAATCCATGGTCGCGACAAACGTGAGGTTGTCTGTGGCTCCGACCGAAACCGAGAAGTTATGGGTCCGGTTCGTCAGCGAGAGGGGCGCCACCTCGTAGAACTCCAGCGTCGTCTAGAGGGCCAGCGAATCGTTCTCCAGCCAGACGCCTCGAGAACTCAACTGGCTGTAGCGATAGCTGAATTCCACGGCGCCGCGCTCGAGCGTGCGGCCGTTGGTGACGCCAATAGGCGCGTGCCCGTCCGGGCGTTTCGAGGACCAGACGTACTCTTCTTGTGCGGCGATTGGCGATGCGATCGCCAGCAATGCCACGAACAGCAGGCTCTTACGAACCATTGAATGTCCCTCCGACACGGTATTTAGCCCACACGAGGCCCCTGGGAATCTGGTGGAAAATGCCCCGACGCCCAGGAAGAAAACAAGTGTTTCCTATTCTGTCGTTGTTCGGGCCACTTCCGGGAGCACTGAATGCGGTATCCCAAAGCCATCCACAAGCAGTACAGCGTGCTCTCTCATGGCCGTGCAAAGTTCGTTCACTTGTGCCCGAATGGCGCGGGACTTCGGTGGGTCGATGTACCCGACTTCCAAGAACCAGCCTCGGTCTGCCTGGATTCTCGACAGAGCGAATACGGCGCGTACGGTCGCCAACATCTCGGACAGTCCGGGGGTCGGCGCTTTGGCGACTCCGTCGCTGAGTCGATCGAGTAACACTCGCTCCGTATGGGCTCTCGCGAGGGTCACCACATGATCCTGGACCTCATTGAGGGCATCGAAGGAGTCCATGCCTCGGCTCAACCGCGACCGTAGCCGGCCTGCGAGGGTGCGTAGGAGGCGCTCTTCTCGATAAGCGAACGCCGCCGTGTGGAATTCGATGTCGAGGAGGTGTTCACGATCCGTACGCCGTGTTACGACCGGGTTGAGTTCGGTTAGGACCGTCTCGGCGCGTTCCGCCAGATAACGAACCACACGCCACAGCGACAGATCGTTCATTTCATCGCGGAACTGTGACAGCAGCCCCTTCGCGACCAATTGGTAGAGAACCAGGTTCGCACCTTCGAACGTGGTGAACACGTCCGTGTCGGCCTTAAGAGCGGCGAAGCGGTTTTCAGCCAAATATCCCTGCCCGCCGCACGCCTCTCGACATACCTGTAGCGTCTCCACGGTGAGTTCGGAGGCATACGCCTTCAGGGCGGCAGCTGCCACTTCGAGCTCGGGGTCTTCACGTCCGACCGCCTCGGCGTAGTCCGACTGAAGCGCGCGGACGGCGAAGTGTGCCGCATACGTCGATGCCAACTTCGGCATCAGGGCGTTCTGGATGAGGCGGTAGTCGAGCAGGGGCTGTTCTTCCGCGCCTGCCGGTCCGAATTGTCTGCGTTGGTTGGTGTACGCGACTGCGATGGCCAGCCCGACCTTTGCTGCACTCACTGATGCAGCAGCGATGCTCACTCGACCTGCGACCAAGGTCCTGAGCATCGTAAAGAAGCGACGTCCTGAGCTGGGGATGTCGCTCTGATAGGCGCCCGCGTCATCGATCTCCGCGAACCGGTCGAGCAAATTCTCTCTGGGGACGGCGACATGGTCGAACCAGATCCGACCGTTATCGACTCCGTTGAGCCCCTCCTTAAATCCACGGTCTTCGATGCGGACGCCGTCCAGCACTGTGCCTTCGTTGGACCGAATCGGAACGAGTATCGCGTGCACGCCGTGGTCCACGCTATCCACCAAAAGGCGCGCGAAGACTGTGGCGAGCTGTCCGTGGCAGGCGGCGTTTCCGATCCAGTCCTTGGCGGCCATGTCGTGTGGCGTGTTCACGACCAATTCGTCGGTGTCCGCGTCATACGTTGCTGTTGTCTCGAGATCGCGGACGTTGGATCCGTGACCGGTTTCAGTCATCGCGTAGCAGCCGGGCAGGTCCAATGCGCCAACAGCGATGAGGTATCGGTTGTGATGCTGCGCCGTACCGAGCTGTAGCACGCTCCCGCCGAACAGGCCGAATTGCACGCCGAACTTTATGACGACGCTCAGGTCTCCGTACGCGAGCGTCTCAAATGCGGCGATGGATGCGGCGGGGTCGTCTCTACCGCCAAACGCCTTTGGGTAGGCCAGCGACCCGACCCCTTCTTTCGCCAAGAACTGGATCGCGCCGAGTACGCGCGCTCGATACTCCGCCTTGTCCAATTCCAGGGGGATCGTCAGTTGTGGGGAGTCGAGCAGCTTCAGAATTCGAGTGCGTGTGTCGTTCTGGTCCCGGTCGAGGTAGGCGTTCAATGCGACCGAGTTGAAGGCCGGCTCGGGTCCCCGGGCGCTTTGTGCTGCCGATGGTGCGCCAAACGCGCGGCGTGCTGCTTCGCCGCTGGACATACCCAATGCGTCCTCGAGCGCCCTGAGTCCCTGTATCGCTCCGTCGTGCGACCACGGCTCCTCCTGCTCGTTCGCTCGGCCCCAGAGTGCCAATCCGAGGTCGGTGAGCGAACGAAGGGCGACCGTCGGGTCAGACAGCGTTCCGATGCGGATGGAGTCGCGAAGGGAGCCGAGTTGAGAGGGTGTTGGTGGAGAGGTGGGGTCGAGCCAGCTGCATACGTGCTCTTTGGCGGAGTCCGACAGTGTCACTTGGCCATCGATATGCGTGCGCAGGGCTGCCAGTTCAGCCGCGGACAGCACTCCGTCCGCCCACGCTGTGTAGACAAAAGGAAGCAACGGCGTGACTTCGGTCACCGTTGTGGGCCAAACCTTGGGTTTTTTTTCGGAGTGTGTCACTTCAGAAGAGACTCCCTAATGAGGCCTGGGACTTGACCTCCATCCTCGCCATGTGCAACGTGCCGGCCTTCTCCGTACTTCAATATGAAGACTACTTGCGAAAGAGATGAAAAACGATGGCCGGTCCGCTCGTTGGCGTTGTGATGGGCTCCAAGTCCGACTGGGGTACGATGGAACACTGTGTGTCGACCCTCGAGAGCCTGGGCATCGAATGCGAAGTGCGTGTTCTGTCCGCTCACAGAACACCCCACGTTGCTGCCGAGTTCGCTCAGACCGCTGAAGCGAGGGGCATTGAGGTGATGATCGCCGCCGCAGGTGGGGCCGCGCATCTCGCTGGCGTCGTTGCGTCGATGACCACTCTGCCCGTCTTGGGTGTGCCCATGGTGGGATGGTCGCTGGACGGAATGGACTCCCTTCTGTCCACGGTTCAGATGCCCCGTGGAGTGCCCGTGGCGACCTTCGCCATTGGGAAGGCGGGTGCGGTCAATGCTGCGCTGTGCGCGGGTCAGATTCTCGGGCTCAAGCACGAAGCGATCCGCGAAGCGGTGAAGCGAGACCGTGAAGAGCGCCGTCAGGCGGTTTTGGCCGTGGGTGATCCGAGGGAGTAGTTGCTTCAGGATGACCCTCGCTTGAAGGCTCTGAGAGGCGGCCAGCACCTCTCGGAGGAACTCTGGGAGACCGTCGGACGGTCGGTCTCCCGCGGTTCCGTCTACGTGACGCTGGATCGCAGCGAGGGAAAGGGGTGGATCGAATCGGAGCTATCCGAGTCCCGCTTGGCATCGTGATCCAGGCCGGCCGACACCTCATTCCGGGCATGCCGTCCGAGGACCTTTAGGGAAATCACGGCATCGACAATACGAACGTGTCTGCGAGGTACTTCGACGCGATGGGTGTGGAGATCGCGACGTTCGTCACGATCCCTCTCATTCTGGGTGCTGTCGCGCCGTTTGCCGTGTATGTGCCGACTCGCCGGGCGAGCTCAGTCGATCCGGGTGGAGCCCTTAGGAGTGAATAGCTAGCACTTGAACGTCAGCCCGCGGGCGGCCCTTCCGGATGCAACGGACATTCGGGGGGCTGCGCGCGGGTCCAGCTCAGCCCAGCGATCTTCCAGCCGTCGTCGGTTTGGAGCAGGGTCGCCGCGTCGATTCCGCAGTGGCTGAACGTGGAGCCCGCATAGAAATCGTACGGAGCCCACACCGTCGCGATGGCTCCGTTGATCTGCACCTCGGGATCCCACATTCGCTCGATCAGAGGGACCTCGCTTGTGGTGATTCGTGTGGCGAGCCCATCCAGATCAGCAGTGCCTGAAGTGCGCGTTCCGTTGCTGTCTTGGACGAAGTGCATGACGAGGTCTTCGTCGGCCAAAGACCGGAGCAGCGCTTCGTCGCCGGTAGCCAATGCATCGAAGACCCCTTGGAGGACGGCGATCACTTCGGCCTCTGCTTCATTTGGCGAGGAGACCGCGGTGGCCGGGGGTGTCTCGGGGGCGCATGCTGCGAGGACGACGAGACATGCGAGCAAGGTAAGACGCGGCATGGAGGGCCTCGGTGTAAAAGTCATGAGGTGACAGGGTGGATGAGCACCAACATGGCGGCTCGTTGGAATGAGCGCACCAGGCGATACGCGCTGACTTTCGGTCCTTTGATCCAGCAAGCTTCCATCACACGTCTCTGGTACGTATCGTATGGGCGTGATCGCCGCCCCGGCTGGGACGCAGGGGCGGCGCTTCCTTTCCCCCCGGCCTGATCGGCTGGGTGAGCCACGTTGAAGCGGTTCGAGGTATTCCCAATGCTCGAAGAAATCAAAAGCAAAATCGAAGGCGAGATCGTCAAACTCATGCACGAGTTGAATGTCGAGCTGCCGGAACGCATCAAGATTGCGCTGGAGCACGGGGATCTTCGCGAGAACTCGGAGTTTAAGGCCGCGAAGGAGCGTCAGGTGTTCGTCCAGGCGCGCTTGAACCACCTGACGTCCAGGATGACGGAGTTGTCCAAGATCGATATCACCGAGATGTCGGCGGACAAGGTGGGCTTCGGCTCAAAGGTGAAGATTCGGGACCTCGAGATGGGTGAGGACTTCGAGTTCTCCGTCACCGCAGGCGACTTCATCGACCTGGACGGGGGACAGGTGTCCCTGGCTTCGCCAATCGGTCAGGGCCTGCTAGGCGCGAGCGAAGGCGAGGAAGTCACGATCTCGCTGCCCAAGGGTGATCGGCAGTACAAGGTGCTCGAACTGACGACGCTCCCTCAGCAGATGGACTCGGACGGGTAGGAACGGACCGTCGGGTCGTTCTTAGTCGAGCGACTCTACGTAGTCGATCGCAGCTTGGACTTCCTCCGGCACGATCCAGTGCCCGATGGGATAGTCTTCCGCGGCAAACTGCACGCCTGCGGCCTGGAGTCGCTCTCGTCCGCGTATTGCGAGCTCGTGAGGGATGCTTGGATCTCGCAGGCCGTGACCCCAGAAGATGGGGGCGGTGCCCGGTGAGAGCGCCGAGAAGGGCACCTCGAGCGACGCCGGAACGAATCCCGAGAAGTTTATAGCGGCCGCGATCTTCCCCGGCCGTGTGAGCGCGTACGACATGCTCATGGTGCCGCCTTGGGAAAAACCGCCCAGGACGACCCGACCCGGCTGAAAGCCGACGATCTTGGGGATCTCAAAGAGGAACGCATCGAGCGAGGCTAAGCTCTGGGCAAGCGTGTCTTCCATCACGCGATCTTCTTCCACGTAACGGTACCACGCCCAGCCGGGGCCGTAGCCCCATGGATGGCCAGGGTAGGGAGCCTGCGGAGTAACGAGCGCCCAGTCGTCGGGCAGCGCGGGGTGAAGGGCCTGCAAGTCTCCCCTGTGACTGCCACGGCCGTGCAGGAGCACGGCAACGGTTCCCCCATCGTGGTCCGAAGGGGACCGATTAATGTCGTATTGGAGCACGGTGTCAGTCTGTGTCGAAGCGTGTTGAGCCGGGGAGAGCGAGTCCATTCTAGCCCCACTTTGGTCGTTCACGGAAGCGGTGCGAGCGACGCTGCGATGGAAGAGCGTTGGGTTTCCAGCCATTCCGGGAGCTTCAGGTGTGTCCCCAACTCGGTTTCGTCCTCGTCCACTGAGAAGCCTGGGCCGTCTGTGGCGATCTCGAGCAGCAGCCCGTCGGGAGCGCGGAAGTAGATGCTCTCGAAGTAGGTGCGCTCCATGACCGGGCTGACGTCCACGCCCAACCCAACAAGGTGTTCACGCCATTCTAGCTGTTGCTCGGCGCTCTCAGCCCTGAACGCTATGTGGTGAGTCTGCCCGATTCCGGGTCGTTCCCGTAGCGTCGAGCCACTCCAATCGAACAGAGTCAGTGACGAATGTGGACTCACTGATTGGCCGTCGTAGTCCGCCCAGAAGTAGTGCTTCGTCTGCCCGTCGTCTTGGTTGTACGTCTTCTTCACCAGCTTTAGGCCGAGGGCCTCTTCATAGAAGGCACCCACTTGCTCCAGACGGTCCGTGATTGCGGAGATGTGGTGAATGCCCTGCAGGCGCATGTCAGGTGTGATGACCGGGACCGGCTCAGGGTGAACGGCGGACACGATGGCGGCATTGTCACGCCCGCTGGGGAGCCGTTCCTCGGGGGGGATGAGCAGCTCTCGCCCCAATGCGTGTGGTGGTTCGTCGATCGCATAGCCGGGACCCGCCGTGGCGATCTCCAGGATCTGTCCGTCGGGATCCGCGAAGTACAGTGACTTGAAGTACCCACGGTCGATCGGACCGTCCGAAGGCACCCCCGCGTCCGCCAGGCGACGCTTCCACTTGAGGAGGGCTTCTGGCGTGGCGACGCCGAGAGCGAGGTGGTGCACCCCGCCCGCGCCCCATTGTCCTTTGCGGGCGTGCGGCCACTCGAAGAAGGTGAGGATCGTTCCCGGGCGCCCTCCATCGTTACCGAAGTAGAGGTGGTACGCGCTTGGGTCGTCGAAGTTGACGGTCTTCTTCACGAGCCCGAGACCTAAGAGTTCACCGTAGAACGCAAGCGTTGTAGGCGCGTCCCGTGAGACCATCGTGATGTGGTGAAAGCCGCGCGTGGTAAGCGTGTTCGGCATCTTGACCTCGTTTTGTACAAAACTGCACTACGAGACAGTATTTGATACTTAAGAGTTGTCAATTAATCAAAAGTACATCCGGGTCTTTCGGTGTCTCAGGCGTTCCGGTTACTGAGCCTCGGCATCAAAGGATGTCACCATCCCCAGGTTGAAATGCGGCTCCGCGTCAGGGGTGTCCCGGAAGTTGCACCACAGCACATACGTCTGTCCCGCCTCGATATCGACCGTGAGGATGCCCCAACTCGTTTCCCCTGGGCTCGCGAAAAGCACACCACCCAATGGCTTCGAACGTGCCCTGGCGTGACTCACTGTTCTGGAATGCGTCCATTACGCCCCTATTCTCAAAGTTGATAATGACGTGTCAAAGGGGTGTGGCGGGCGCAGCGAAGGCGCAATCGACACCCGTCACCGTGACCCCCGGAATCTTCTCCGCGAGCACTTCGGCGGGTGGGGGCGGGGCGGAACATCCTGTGAGGGCCGCCGAGACCACCAGTGTGGCTGCGAATTTGATTGGTCTACGTCCGGCGTTCATCGATGCCATGCAATGCGTCCTGGTCTCGGGAGAGAGAGAGAGAGGCCGCGTCGTAGGGGTGCGGGCCTGAGAGTTCGCGGCCCAATACTTAGCTGCCGGAATTGATGGCCATTGAGCTACCGGCCGGAGCGTAGCGCTTCGACGACCTTTCGCAGTTTCAGAACTCCGTCCACGAGCCGGGGGCCTGGCCGACCGAGATAAGGTTCGCCCACGCAGAACACGCGGCCCTCCGTGACGAACGAAAGCTCGGACCAGGCCGCATTCCTCAGGACGACGTCCGGCCGGTATTTGTCAGGGTGCACACCACACCAGGAGAGCACCACAGCGTCCGGCGCGAGATCCACCACTTCCTGGTCGGTCATGGGTCGGCTCTTGTGGTCCTCGTGTCCGAGGACAGCCCTAGCTCCCGCAGCCGCCAGCACGCCCACGACCCAGGACTGCTTGCCGGGCGTGATGACCGGCTTCGGCCACCATTGGACCAGAATGGAAGGCGCGTCTTCCGGGAGGGGAGATCCCGAAGCCACCGTAAGAACAGCCTGCATGTCGGCTACGAGTGCTTCCGCTCGCTCCGGGACACCGAGTCGCGCACCAATATCACGGACGTCGCGGTACACGTCGTCGATCGATATCGGTTCGGGGGCTATGAAGGGCAGACCCAACGCCTCGAGTCGCTCGACGACGTGTTCGTGCCCGGGGACCGTGAGTGTAGCGAGGACCAGGTCCGGTTCGAGCGCGGCGACTCTTTCGATATCGATGTCGAGGTCGGGTCCGACCTTTGGCAACGAGGCCACGACGTCCACGGGGAAGTCAGAGTGGTCGTCTACTCCCACGAGCATGTCCGCACAGCCGAGCGCGCAGACGATTTCCGTGTTGGAGCAGGCAAGAGAGACGATTCGCATGAGAGACCGTTACCCGCGTTGCCTCCCACGGTTCGCCAATTCGCGCGCGGTGCCTCGTAGCGGGACGAAGTGGCGTGTGAATACTTTGGGGTATGTCAAAAACCTCATCTGCGATGTTGGCGCTCGGCACTGTGGCGCCCGACTTCACGCTACCGGAACCGGCCACGCACCTAAATCGTTCACTGGCCGACTTTGCTGAAGCCGGGGCGCTCGTGGTCGTCTTTTTGTCGAACCACTGCCCGTTCGTGAAACACCTGGCGGACCACTTCTCAGCGTTCGCATTGGAATACGAGGCGAAGGGAGTCGCAGTGGTGGGCATCATGTCCAATGACGTCGAGAAATACACCGCCGACGCACCGGACAGAATGACGGAGGAGGTCGCATGCCGGGGTTACACGTTCCCGTACCTCTTCGACGAATCGCAGGACATCGCGAGGGCATACCAAGCCGCTTGTACGCCTGACTTCTTCCTGTTCGACGCCACCCGAAGACTTGTGTACAGCGGGCAGTATGACGGGAGTAGGCCGTCGCTACCTACCCCGGTGACCGGCGGCGACCTGGGCGCCGCGATTGACGCCGTGCTCGCTGGGGACGGCCCCCTGAATCCGCAGATTCCCAGTGTTGGGTGCAACATCAAGTGGAAGGCCGGGAACGCCCCTGCTCGGTTCGGCTAAAGCGCCGAGAATCGTGCGGTTTCCGATCTGCAACCCAGATCACCGTGCATGCGTCTAGAACAGGTAGCGAATCCGGCCAATAAGCGTCCGTCGGTTCCGGCCCCTCAAACGACCCGACTCGGACCTCTGGAATGAACGTCGTAAAGCACGCCTCCCGAGCACTCGCGAAGACCCCGTTCCTAAACCGGGGTGGCTGTCTTCTCACTGGCTCTGGGGATCGGAGCCAACGCCGCGATTGTCCCGGTCTTCGATCAGATGTTACTGAAGTTGTTGCAGGTTCACGAGCCGGAGCGGTTGGTCAACCTGGCGGTGCCAGGGCCCAAGTATGGCTCGACGTCGTGCGGTTCAGCCGAGACCGATCTCGGCGGGATTGCGGCTCACCTGCGCTTTTGGGGGCCAACATCTCATCGACCGAGAGCACAACGAGAGGGGAAGGACTGTACGTCTCAGCGTCCTACTTCCCCTGCTGGGTATTCAGTCGTCCATGGGGCGCCTGTTTGGTCCGCCCGACGATGAGCCTGTACGACTTTGGGGAGCGCCAGCTAGGACTCGACCCGAACCTGCCGGTGGAGAATACCAAGGCGCTCGCAGCCCAGATGAATGAGGACATCTTCGAGGACCGCCTCTTCAGCACGCTTGCGGCAGCTTTTGTGGCTGCGCATTTGCCCGCGAGGCGGGCTTCTAAGGTCGACCCGATTCACACCCCCAAGCACGAGTAGAATTGAGGGCTGCCAGTGGTGCGGGCACCTTGTTGCCGGCAGCTCACACCTCTACTCTCGGATGAAACCCGTCACCGGCGTGGCGGGCACGTCCCAGCAGCTGGAGTTCTTCATGCGTTGTCGTGTTCTCGCAATTCTCGCGTTTCTCGCCGTTGTATTGGCTTCTGCCGCGTCCGCTCAGGACCGCGACTACGTCAACGGGCGTTCCGCGTCCGACGCGGATGTGCCCCCCTTCAGCGGCGCCGTCTGGGTCGGCCCGACTCTTTATCTATCCGGAACGCTAGGACTCGGACCGGATCGTTCGGTGCCGGCGACGGCAACTGAGGAAGCGCACAACGTCCTTGGTAATATGAAAGCGGTGCTTGAAGAAGCCGGACTGACCATGGACGATCTTGTGAGCGTGCAGATCTTCTCGTCGGACGTCTCCGACTACGACGCCTTCAATGCCGTGTATCGGACGTACTTCACCCAAACGTATCCGGCACGAGCGTTCATTGGAGCCGGGACTTTGCTCTTTGGCGCGCGGTTCGAAGTGATGGGGATCGCTACGAGAGCGGGTTCGTAATAGCCGACGCGACGTATAGGCGTAAAAAAGGACGCCACCGGACGTACGTACCGGTGGCGTCCAACTGCCCGAGCCCGGCGCGATGGCCGGGTACAGCGCGAACAGCGACTACTGCAGTGGTTCGGCTAGATGCCGTCCCAGCGATCGCGTGCCTTTGCCAGGCTGGACAGTGTACAGGGACTAGACAAGGGGTCACCTCCTTTTTCAAGACGACAATCAGGCAGAACGCCGGCGGGCTCGAGGCCCGCAGTCCAGGACCCTCGACTTCTGGGTTTTGGATCCTGGCCTAGACTGAAAACCGTTTGTTTCCGGTCGACGCCACTATACGAAACGGAATTCGCGGGTGCAAGTATTGTGCTATACCAGGGGTGGGGGGGGAGGGGAATGACGACATGACACGTGGTAGTAGCGCTTTGGCTTGGAACAGCGGCGCCGGTAGCCGCACAGGATGCCGATGCCTGGCGGGGCTTTTTCGCCGCCGGCAGGAGGCGCTCGGAGCCGAGGACTCTTCCCAGTATGCCGAGCAGATGGCGTTGGCTGCGGAGAACCTGCCCGCGGGTCACCTGAATCGACCCTTCGAGCAAGTATCACCCCGCTCGTGGGGCGGCGTTCGTGGAGGACGCGGATGCGGCGGCCTCATGGCTGCAGGTTGCATGGGACGAGGGGATCGAATCCCTGATGATGTCGTTCGCTGCGTACGACCTGTCCTTCGACGAAATGAAGACGTCGCCCGCATTTGAAGAGGCCATAGGTTTGGCGAGCGAGATGGAGTTGGGTGTGGAGCGGCTCGGCGGGTCCGTGTGCCTCCTTTCCGGTGCGGGCTCCAACGTGGTCGCGCAGGTGGGTGACGACGGGGTCTTCCTCATCGCTACCGGATCCTTCCCTGTGTTCGCCTCCCTGCAGAGGGCGGTTTCGTCGTTGGAGTCCGGGGAGGTCTCCCGTCTGTTGATTAGACATCCGCACGACGACCACATGGGTGCCGCAGCCGAGCTGGGCACGGCCGCGACCGTGTGGGCTCATAGTGCAGGGCCCGATGTCGAAATCGCGTCGGACACGATCATTGTCGTGAACGGAGAGGAAGTCCGGATTTTCGCGACTCCGGCCCACACCCCCGGTGACCTCGTGATCTATTTCACAGAATCAGGCGTCGTCGTAGGCCTGCTTGAGCAAGAAGCCGGCGACACCGACGGCGACGCTGATCCAAATGAGACCAATAATCGTTGTCGGGATGTGGATTAGGTCCGAGAGCATCGCGGCATCGGATTGGATGCCTGGCCGGTCCAGCACATCGCTCTTGATGTCTAGGATCGCGTAGAGGACGCTGACGAGGCCGAGCGTGAACAGAAGCCCGCGGTTCATATTCGGTCCCATCTTCTTCGCGGCCATGAACATGGTGAGGCCGAACGCGATTCCGAACATCATTCCGAAGCTGCCACGCACGAAGAACAAGGTGAGGATGACCACCATCACACCAATGAACCCGTTTACCCAGTCGGTTCGGACCTTATCAGACCGTGCGGCCGTGAACATCGCGGCGCCCCAGAACAGACTCCCCAGATAACCCGCTGTGAGCGTGATGAACGCGCTGCCGCCGAAGCAGTAACACGCGCCGCCCTGCCGCGGATCGAGCGTGATCTTCTCGATGCCACCACCGGTCGCTACGGAAGCGATGGCATGGCTGATCTCGTGCAGCAGCACCACGAAGATCTTCAACGGGTACGCGAGTGATGTGTCCCAAAGGAACCAGAGCGCGGCAAAAAACGCCACGAAGCCCAGGATGAACTTGAGCTTTCCTTTCGATGCAGTCGCCATGTATCCACTTGGTTGAAGGACTCAGACTTGAGACGGCTCTCGGTGCACTACGGTTGCAGACGGGGTGTTTGTTCCAGATCCGGCTTCAGCCCCCGCTCGCCGCGATCGTGATTTCGTACGGTCGCCGCAGTAATGCGTCGTGGGTAGCAAGAGCCGTGCGCGCGAGACCCGCGTTCTGGGCCGGATCAGCCAACGCCGCGAGAGCGGCCGCTGCAACCGCGGCAGAAGTAGCACCGTAGCTGAACCCGAGTTGGTTCCCCCACTGGTACGTCTGGTCGTCCCAAGCGCGGGCGAGTTCTGCCCGTTCTCCGGCAGGAACCGATAGCCCCCGGCGCGTCGCCTCTGCGATGGCCGCGGTGCGTCGGGCCAGTTCGTCGCCAACGCCTTGGGCCTCGAGCCAGGTGGACAAGACCGCGGACGGATCTTCGATCCGGTCGGCGATCTCTCGAGACATCGTGGAACGCCCTTCCGAAAACGGTACGACCGTCCGGGCGTCGAGGCGCAGAATGTGGTACCCGTACTGCGTCTCCGTGACCGGACTGATGTCTCCTGGCTGGAGCACGAGCGCGGCAGCCCAAAACTCCGGCACCCATGCGCCCTCTCGCCCGGGCACCAGCAAGCCCTGGCGGCCTTCTGCCCCTGGCTCTTCGGAAAACGCCGTAGCTGTTTCGGCGAAGTCTGCTCCTGATTGCAGCAACACCATGGCTCGGGCCGCCTTCTCGGACGCTGCCGTGCGATGTTCGACTGATCTCCACCGCTCACTGAAGAACAGGATATGTCGGACCGTGAGTTCCCACTCTGGATCGGTGAGGTAACGCGCTTCCAGGACGTCGTCTCCCACGTTGTTCTTTTCTAACGTGAGGTCAGCCGCCAGGATCCCGACCAGCCGGTCGGCTGCCCACTCGTCCACGAGTGGTTCGCCGAGTGCATCGGTGGTCGAGTCCGACACCGCCAATGCGAACGCCGTCAGGCGAATGAGGTCGTTCCGGCGCGCGTTAGACAGACCGAGGAGTTGGTCCTGTGTGTAGCCTACCGGACCCACGGTGATCGCGGGCGGGGCGGGGTCACCGCACGCCATTGTGGCGGCGACGAGCAGAAAGGTCGAGCGGCGAAGTGCGGCAGTGTGCATGTAGAGAAATTGGCCCCGCGCGTCGCGGGTGCCAACACATGCCAGGTCTTAGGACCGTTCTGGACCGCCTTCCGAACGTGTTCAGTGTCGTCCAAGCCCGGCCACCCAAAACAGCTTCTCAGGGACCTAGTTTCCACGCCGGGGGTTGGACCGCCGACGCTCCCCCTCTACCCTGTTGATGTGACCGTTTTCGCCCTACTCCAGATTGAGCCGCCCGGCGGCCTCACCGAGGCGCTCTCCCAAAGCCCCCTCATGGCTTTGGTCGTGCTGTTCGGCGCCGGTGTGCTGACGAGCCTCACTCCGTGTGTGTACCCCATAATTCCGATCACGAGTGCAGTGATCGCGGGGACGGCTCGGGAGAATCAATCGAAGCGACGCACGCTTGCCCTGACGCTCACGTATGCTGTCGGCCTCGCCACACTGTATGCGACGCTCGGCGCGATCGCCGGGGTCTCTGGACAACTCTTCGGCACCGTAAGTGCGAGCCCTTGGACGAGACTCGCGATCGGGAATCTTCTGGTCGTCTTTGCGCTGGCCATGCTCGATGTGTTGCCCGTACCTGTCCCGCGTCGACTCATGGACTTCGCGAGCAAGAGCGAAGGCGGCTCCTACGGCGCGGTGTTCGGCATGGGTGCCATGTCCGGTGTTGTTGCAGCTCCGTGCGGAGCGCCAGCTTTTGCCGTCGTGCTCACCTGGGTCGCCGCGACGGAGGCCGGGCTGATGGGCTTCGTCTACCTCTTCGTGTTCTCGCTCGGGATGACGACGCTACTGATCGCCGTGGGGCTCTTTTCGGGAACTCTCGCGCTGCTTCCGCGTTCGGGAGCATGGATGGTGTGGGTGAAACGGGCGGCGGCCGTGCTCATGCTCGGAATGGCGGAGTACTACTTCGTAATCGCCGGCTACAACCTTTGAGGTAAACAAGTGCCACGTATCGAAAAAATATCGACCCTCACGACCCGGACGGCGTTCGTGCTCGCGCTTTTCCTTGCCCTTCCGACATCGGGCTCAGCCCAGGCGGCAGGTGAAGGCTCGGTGTCCCTGGCCTACGGGACCATGGGTCCAGGTGCGGAAGTCGAGGACCTCGACGGCAACAAGGTCGACCTGATCGACTACGTGAAAGGAAAGCCTGCGCTTCTCGAGTTTTGGGCGACCTGGTGTGAGCAGTGCGAAGCCCTTCAGCCGCAGATGGACGAGATCCAAGAGCGATACGGTGACGAGATCAACGTCGTCGCGGTGGCGGTCGGGGTCTCTCAGAGCGTGCGACGCGTGAAGCGTCACCTAGAGGCTCATGATCCGGGATATACCTACCTGTGGGATGGACGAGGCGCCGCCGTGCGTGCTTACAACGCGACGACGACGTCCATCGTGGTCATGCTGGATGCGGACGGGAATGTGGCCTACACCGGAGTCGGCACCGCGCAGGACCTCGTCGGTGCGGTGGAGCGTCTACTCGGGAGCTGATTGATCTCCTGAACAACGAAGGGCCCGGTGCGAGTGAATCGCACCGGGCCCTCGTGTGTTTAGGACCCCTCGCCTAGTTGGCTTCGGGCTCCGGCGTCACACGGTCGATCACTTCGGCCAGCTCTTCATAGGCCATCGGATCATTCTGGTTAAACGACTTGATGGTGTGTGCGATCCGGCCGTCTGGCCCGACCACGATCACCGCGCGGCTGTCTACCATGTTGTTATTACGGAGTCCGCCACCGAACGCTGCATACGTAGCACCGTCGTTGTCGGCGTCGCTCGCGAACAAGAACGGGAAGTCCTCGTCCTTGAGCCAGGATCCGAGCTCCTCTTGCGAGTCGTTCGATACCCCGATTAGGACAACGTTCTGTCCTGCATTGAAAAGGCTTGCGTACTGATCACGGTACGCTGTCATTTGAACTGTTCACCCACGCGTTCTGACGCGGAAGAAGAACGCGAGGACGACCGTTTCGCCGCGATAGTCACTCAGGCGCACGTCATCCACGAGCGTCCCATGTCGGGTTGCTCCTGGTAGTGCGAAGTCCGGAGCCATCTCGCCTACGGCGAGAAGGTCTGAACCATCCTGAGCGCTAGCATCGGCCGGCGCGCCCAACGCGATCACTCCCGCGAGCAGACCGAACGCAATCGCTTTGCGCATGGTGTCTGTCTCCAGTGTGTGCGGTAGGGTCGAACACCCAATATCGGACGCGTTCGCCGAACCGGCCAGAGCGTCGGGGTGCGGACTTCGCGACCGATGCGAGCGGGAGCGTTCACGGGCACCCATGGCTTCGCGTGGCCGACTCGTCTCTTTTCCGAAACTCCATCGAAATCAATCCATAATCTCGTGCCCGGCACGGGCCTCACGCATGCGATGTCGGGGATTGCGGAAGCCTTCATGGATCATGTCGCCATGCTTGTCTTGGGGTGTGGTATTCGGCGTGACGTTCGGCGCGCTTTCCAACTTCACGACGTGATCAACAAGGCATCGCACGCCCGATGGTGAAGCAGATATTCCTTCCTATTGGTGGGAGCTGAGATCAGACGCTACCGCCACCGCAGCGTATGCCCGCGGCATGGGCACTCCGAGCGAATGGGCGTACCAACAGCTCGTACCGGCAGGGACCTATCGGGTCGTGGTACGTGCGGGTGGTGAGACGATGTCGACGAGAGTGAAAGTGCGGGTAGAGCCTATGAACGGAGTGCTCCAGGCCCCGCTCCGCTGGTTAGTTCTCTTCGCCCCCGCCCATCATGACAGTCCGAATTGGGAACGGGATGTCGATGCCTTCGTCGTTGTACCGCTTATGCAGTCGTTTGATGAAGTCGTGCTTGATCGGTCCCTGGCTCTCGAAATCCCCGACCATCATGCGGACTTCGAAGTCGATGCTGGACGCGCCGAAGGAGTGGAAGCGCACCAGGGGCTCCTCAGAAGTCTCACCCCCCTTCGTGTTCTCCAGCACCGATCGCGCCACCTCGAGCGTCACGGCTTCTACGTGCTCCAGATCGCTGTCATAGCTCACGCCGACTTCGACACTGACCCACAATGCGGTCCGCGGAAGGGTGAAGTTCTTCACGATTGACGACGCGAGCACCGAGTTCGGCACCGCGACCAGGTTCCCGTCTGGGAAGGTCTGCATGGTCGTGTTACGCCCCTTCACATCAGTGATCCATCCCTCCTCACCTGAGGAGAGTCGGACGTAGTCATTTTGTCGGACCTGTTGGGAGAGAATGATCTGAACGCCGGCGAACAGATTCCCCAGCGTGTCTTGCAGGGCGAGCGCGACTGCGAGCCCTCCGATTCCTGCCGCGGTGATCAGCGGCGTGATGTCGATTCCAAGGTTCTGGAGGATGATGAACACACCCAAGACGCCGACCGCGAGCCTTGCGAGGTTCACGACCAGCGTGGGGGAGCCGATCGCACCGCCCGCTTGCCCGGACAACATCTCGACGGCGCCGCCTGTAAGTCGCATTCCAGCGACGACGACCGAGCCGATCACAACAACAGTCAGCCCGCTCACAGCCGTGCTCAGGAGCAAAGGATCGACCCCGCCCACGTTCAGCGCGAGGTAGATCCCACCTGATGTGAACCACGCGGTGGGTACCCCCTTGATCGACGAGACCGCCAAGTCGTCCCAGGTGATTTTCGTGCGTGCGGCCAGCTTGCTCGCTCGCTGAACCACGAATTTCTCGACGAGCAGGCCCAGAACGAGGCCCCCGAGCGAAAAGGCGATCCACTGGACCCAGTCTGGGTTCAAGAAGTCCATCAAAAGGCGCCTAGAAAATGGTGGCGGGCATGGTCAGCAGCGCCGCATAGAGATCGATAGCGTACCAGAGGTTGGCGATCCGAAGGTTCTCATCTGGGGCATGCTGATTGTTGTCATGGTTCGCGGTCGGGACGATGATCGCCGGCTTGCCGAGCAGTTCGGTAAACGGAGTGAGAGGCAGCGTGCCGCCCATGCCTGGTGCCACGACCAACGATCCCGCGCCGAACGCTCGATCCGCGGCCGCAGACGCAGCGGCCATGATGCTCTGCGCGAATGGATCACTCATCGATGTCCGGGCCGCGAGTGATCCGCCTCCGCCCGTGACTTTGGCGATGCGGGGATACCGGAGCCGGGTTTCCATGTCGGGGTCTTCACTGACGATGTGGAAGCCTTGGCGCTCGATGTGATCCCGGATGAGCTGGGAGAGGTGCGCTGGGTCATTGCCCTTCACGAGCCTCACTCCGAGTGAGGCTACTGCCGTGTTTGGGATGACATTCCGCGCCAATCTGCCTGTGTTCCCGCTCGTGATCCCGCGCACGTTGAGGGCCGGAACCATGAGTCGTTCTGGCAGAGACTCGGGTGCGCCTTCCGTGACGACGAGTCCGAGTTCTCTCTTCAGTTCACCGTCCCAGTCGGGCATCGCGGCGAGCGCAGCCATTTCTTCCTCGCCGACCGGGTCGACGGTGTCGTACCAACCGGCGACAAGCACGTTGCCGGATTGGTCCTTCATGGACGCCAGTAGGTGTGCGAGCACATTGCCTGTGTCTGGGGCCCAGTTGCCGTAGTGACCCGAGTGCAGGTTCCGCGTGGCTCCGTACACGGTCACCTCGAGGCTGCCTGAGCCGCGCACGCCGAACGTGATCTGTGGCCGACCGCTGGGATGCGCCGGCCCGTCGAAGAAGAGCCAGATATCGATCGGATCCAGACGGTCGCGGTGTTCCTCCATGTACGCGGGCAGATTCCGGGAGCCCGCTTCTTCTTCACCGTCGAAGAAGAAGACCAAATTCGACGTCGGTGTTACGCCCGAGGCTCGGAACGCTCGTAAAACGGGAAGAATCGCGGCGATGGGCGCCTTGTCATCGCCCGCCGAGCGTGCGTACAGCCGCCACTCGGGGTTCACCTCTTCACCGTCTTGTGGGAGGGGAATCACTTCCCCTCCGTTGGGAATCGCAGCCGTGTAGAGCGTCGGGTCGAACGGTGGGTTGGTCCAATTCGCGGGATCCACCGCCTGGCCATCGTAGTGCACGTAGATGCCAAGCGTTCGTGCCGCCCCGGGCACGATGATCTCACCGTAGACGATGGGGGACACACCTTCTCTCGTGAGCAATTCCGCGTCGACGCCAACGCCGAGCAACTCGTCGCGGATGTACTCGGCCGCTCTAACGATCTCAGGGGTGAACGCTCTGTTTGGATATGAGAGCAGCTCAGCGAAGTCACGAACGATGGTGGGCTCGTTCGCCTCGCGGTACGCTCGGGCGACGTCAGCGCCTGATTGAGCCTGGAGGGCTCCCGAGCAGAGGATCGCGGCCGTGAGGGCGGCGCACAGAAGACGGGCGTTCGACATGTGTGGTCCCGGTTTGGTCGGCGTGACAGCGGAATGGCGTTTGTTGCGGGGCCAACTTAGTCGCTATCCGAGGAACCAATCCAGTGCTTCGGTCATGACGTTCCTCGGGAGTACGTGACCGCCTTCGAATTCATGACAGGTCACGTGGTACTCTCGGTCTTTCAAAGTGGGCACGATTCGGTCAAGGCTCTGCCTGAGCGGGAGAAGTGTGTCCTCTGTCCTATGTGATACGTAGATCCGCGGCTTCCCGACGTGCTCGGTGACCACCATGAAGCCCGGCGACCACACGGCCGCGTGTGTGAATAGGTCCCCGTTGGCGACTCCGACCGCGCGCGCGTGGGACACACCGTCCGAGAAGCCTGCGAGACAAACCCGCCTGGGGTCCACGGCCAGGCGTTCGAACGTGTACTCCAGAGCCTCATCGAGAAATGCGATGTCAGGGCCAAAGGAGTACCTGATTCCGTCCCAGGTCGAATCACGCGACTCGGGTACAAGAAGGGCGAAGCCGAGGCTCTCCGCGGCACAGTAGAGGCTCTCCCGTGGCGCCGTGTAGAACGATGAGCAATGGCAGCGGCGTTCCAGGCTCGTATCCGCTCGGCGCAAAGAGGAATCCGTCCCGTTGGTCCCCTAAGCCGAGTGCGACGCCAATGCCTAGTGCGGGTGGGATCGACGGTGTTTACCCGGATGTTCGTGGAGCCGCGCGTCTCCCGGCGTAGGAATCATGGACCCACGTGAACATCCTGGCAGGGACGGGAGCTCGATGGCGCCTGCGCCGAACCGAATGAACGATCTCCTCGACCAGTGCCTCACCCCGCTTCTCCCGTCACTTGATTTCGTTTTCCCCAAGTGCAGGTGCGCCGCGAGGAGGAGTCGCTTTCCTCCCGGCGGAGGTCCGTTACGTCCCCACGATCCCCAGGAGCCAGGCGCACACGATGGCTCCGTAGATCCCCAGGATGTATCCGGCGACCGCCATAAGGAGGCCCACAGGCGCCATCGCAGGGTGGTAGACCCCGGCCACAACCGGCGCGGACGCCGCTCCGCCGATGTTGGCCATGCTGCCTGTGGCGACGAAGAAGAGGGGGGCCTTCACGATGCGAGCCGCCACATAGAGCACGAGAACGTGGATCGCGATCCAGACCGCGCCCGCCAGTAAGTAGACGGGGGCGTCGAGTACGGCTCTCAGGTCCGCTTGCGCGCCGATACCTGCCAAGAGGAGGTAAAGCGCTGTGTAGCCGAACCCCGATGCTCCGACCTTTTCCAGGTTGCGGAGCGGCGTGAAGGACAGCATCAGGCCGCCCGTCACCACAATCAGGATCGCCCACGTCGTGTTGCTGATGATCGTGGGGTC